>Ga0247611_10002029_pt1 | contig 34268 bp, 27 predicted proteins | sample 177DNAGHGhighgp2_FD_192422 | JGI IMG/M metagenome (GOLD analysis project Ga0247611, IMG submission 192422) | Sheep rumen microbial communities from Palmerston North, Manawatu-Wanganui, New Zealand - 1770 DNA GHGhigh gp2 | ecosystem: Host-associated > Mammals > Digestive system > Stomach > Rumen... | reverse complement strand
ACCGTGCGCTCAATACCTTCCTCGAACTGGAGCGAAGGTTCCCAACCGAGTTCGCGTTGTAACTTGGTGGAGTCTATCGCATAGCGCATGTCATGTCCTGCGCGGTCGGTGACATAGGTAATGAGGTCAAGGTCTGCGCCTTCGGGACGGCCGAGCAGACGATCCACGGTCTTGATGACGGTCTTGATGATATCGATATTCTTCCACTCGTTGAAACCGCCGATGTTGTATGTCTCAGCGATGACACCTTTATGATATATAATATCGATCGCGCGCGCGTGATCCTCGACGAACAACCAGTCACGTACGTTCTCACCCTTGCCGTACACCGGAAGGGGTTTGCGATGACGGATATTATTGATGAACAACGGAATGAGTTTCTCCGGGAATTGGTACGGACCATAGTTGTTCGAGCAGTTCGTCACGATGGTCGGCATGCCGTAGGTATCATGGAAGGCACGTACGAAATGATCCGACGATGCTTTCGATGCTGAATAGGGCGAATGGGGATTGTACTTCGTCGTCTCGTAGAAGAAGTCTTCACCGTAAGCAAGATGGTGTTCTCCGGACGAGGCCTTGGTTGTAAAAGGCGGTTCGATACCTTCAGGATGAGTCATCTCCAACGCGCCATACACTTCATCGGTCGAAATGTGATAGAAACGCTTGCCTTCGTATTTCTCCGGCAGGGACTCCCAGTACAGTTTCGCGGCCTGGAGCATAGATAATGTACCCATTACATTCGTGCGGGCGAAGGTGAAAGGATCTTTGATAGAGCGATCTACGTGGCTCTCAGCGGCGAGGTGGATTACACCTGTGACGTGTTCTTCTTGCATCAGCGCATAGATGGTATCGAAGTCGCAGATATCTGCACGTACGAAACGGTAGTTCGGCTTGTCTTCGATATCCTTGAGATTCGCCAAGTTACCGGCATAGGTCAACTTATCCAGATTGATGATACGATAGTCCGGATATTTGTTCACAAATAACCGTACAACATGACTTCCGATAAATCCGGCTCCGCCGGTAATGATGATGCTCTTTTTCATAGAATATATTTTATTTGTTTAAATCCATATTGGTGCACTTGACTGTTTTTGTCGCGAAGGACAATCTCTCCGGTCGGCAATACATCTTTGATGTGTGCTTCAAAGGCCCCATTTTTATCTTCGAACAGCCAATATCCTTCTCGGCGATAGAGGTGCGCCTTGTATTCTGACCAAATTACATCCTCAGGTTCTTTCAATACAACCGTTATTGTTTCGAGAAGGTCCTTCATCAATTGGTCAATGTCGTACTCTTTGCCGGTAATCTGTTTCAGCGAAACAGGGTTTGGGGCGTTGGAGACAAAAACGGTCTGGTTGACGTTCAATCCGATGCCGGCTATAGAGTATTTAATCTCTGAACCTACTATAGCATTCTCCAATAGAATACCTGCGAGTTTCTTGTCATTATAGTATATATCGTTTGGCCACTTGATCGTGTACTGTCCGCCAAGGAGTCTTATTAGTGCTACGCTAACGGCTATATTCAAGAAATATAGGTTTTTGTCCGGCGGCAAAAGTATCGAACACAATACGTTTTTGTTCGCTTCGCTTTCCCAGCTATTACCTGTTTGACCGCGGCCGGCGGTTTGATAGCCGGCATAGAGATAATGCTCTGTTTGCGGCCACTCGCCTTTCGCCAGCATCTCCTTCACTAAGGAGTTGGTACTATTTGTGCTGCTGATATACATCCAATAAGTATTGTTGAATCACCGTCTGTATGTTCTTCGCTTTACCGGGTGCGGAATTGATGAGGATAGCAAATACCCAGGTGTCGCCATTCGGCATGTCGATATATCCTGCAAAATTCTTTGTTCCGGCGATGGTGCCACTCTTGGCATGGATTCGGCCTTCCAGTTCGGTCTTTGGGCACAAGGATTTGAGTGTTCCGCTTTGCCCGCTTACAGGTAGTGAGGCAATCCACGCATCGGCATTTTGACTGCGCAGCATGACCGTCAACAGTTGCACAAAAGTCTGTGCGCTGACCGCATCTTGAGGTGCGAGTCCACAGCCATCTTTGATGATGGCATTTTGGATGGAGACTCCGCGGCGGCGCCAATAATCACGCAGCAGTTCCTGGCTGTTATGGATGGTGCCGGGAAGGGTATAACGCGTACCGAGGTAGCGGAACAGCGACTCCGCATAGAGGTTATTGCTATTCACATTTGTCTCTTTGATGATCTCCGAAAGGGGCTCCGAATAATGGGTATAGAGTTCCGTTCGAGGAGGCGTCAAGGGATTATAATCAGCTTCGAAAGTCGCATCCCTTTTTACGGAGACCCCCACTTCGCGCAGTTTGTTGGTCAAGTGACGCGCCAAGAGTAAGCCCGGATTCGGCAAGTCGCCTTTGACACCAAACGTACCCAAGTTAGAAGGTACCGCACCTGTCAAATAACGCTCGCGGCTGTAAGGCAAACCAGAAACGAACGCACCGTCGTATTGGATCTTATCACAGCGAATACGATTGATAAAGACGATATCCTCTACGGCCGGTTCGGTCTTGATGACTTTTGCCACCGTCCCCGGTTCTCCACTCTGGAGCACGATGTTCATCGTGTTCCCATAGTAGTTAAGACCGAAGATACCGGGTGCGTAGTAGTTTCCTGCATCCTCGCATAACCAGTTGGGGTTTTGTGCATCGCCATCCAAGAGTGTCATGTCAGCTATTACAGCACCTTCGATAGAAGTGATGCCAGCTCTTTGAACAGCTTTAACCCATTGGTCGAGAAAACCGGTGCGACCTTTCCAACCTAAAGAAGGATCACAACTGCCGTGGATGTAGAGGTCGCCATGCAAGACTCCGTTTTCGATAGAACCGGTATATTCCAACACTGTAGGGAAACGATATCCGGGACCGAGGATGTCGAGTGCCGCACCAGTCGTCAGCAATTTCATCACCGACGCCGGTGGCACCACTTTATCTGCGCGATAGCTGTCAATCACCTCGCCCGTGTTGAGGTTTTTCACCAACACAGACATATTGGCCTGACCGGTCAAGGGGTGGCCTGTCAGGAAATTGACAGAGAGTAATATGGCGGTTAAGACCGTTAACACTGTTAGAACTTAGACCGCGTTGCTGTTAGACGTTAGATATTCGTGCATTGCTTTGGCAGCTTTGCGACCGTCACTCATCGCAAGGATGACGGTTGCTCCACCGCGAACGATATCGCCTCCGGCGAAAATAGTCGGGATAGCGGACTGCATGCCTTCGTTGACGACGATGGTTCCTTTTTTGCTAATCTCAAGACCTTCTACGGAAGACGGGATCAGCGGGTTAGGACTGACTCCGACCGCAACAACGACTAAGTCAACGGGTATCGTGATGGTCTTACCTTCTACAGGCACCGGACTACGGCGACCAGACTCGTCAGGCTCGCCGAGTTCCATCACTTGAAGTACGGCCTCACATACACGACCGTTCTCATCGGCATGGTACTCTATCGGGTTGTGGAGCGTCAAGAATTCGATTCCTTCCTGTTTGGCGTGATGTACCTCTTCGATACGCGCCGGCATCTCTTCTTCGGAGCGGCGATAGATGATCATCGCGTGCTCCGCGCCCAGACGTTTAGCTGTACGTACGGCATCCATCGCGGTGTTACCACCACCAATGATAGCTACGTTCTTGCCATAGAGGAGCGGTGTGTCGGTCGCGGGATTGGAAGCGTCCATGAGGTTGACGCGCGTCAGGTATTCGTTGCACGACATGACACCATTGAGGTTCTCTCCCGGGATGTTCATGAATCGCGGCAGACCTGCGCCTGAACCTACGAAGATGCCTGCAAAACCTTGCTCTTCGAGTTCCTTGACAGAGATAGTCTTTCCGATGATCGTGTCCGTGTGGAATTGCACACCAAGCGCACGGAGACCGTTTATCTCGGTGTCCACGATAGCGTTCGGAAGACGGAACTCCGGAATACCGTATTTGAGTACTCCGCCTATCTCATGAAGTGCTTCGAATACATGTACTTCGTAGCCGTATTTGGCGGCATCACCGGCAAAGGTAAGGCCGGCAGGACCGGAACCCACGACGGCGATTCTCGGACCGGTCGGAGTTTTCGGATTATTCAGATCAATCTGAGTGTTCTGATTGGCGAAGTCGGCGCAGAAACGCTCGAGGTAACCGATGGCAACGGCCGGATGGCCCATCTTGAGATGGATACATTGCGACTCGCATTGCTTCTCTTGCGGGCATACACGGCCACAGACTGCTGGCAGAGAAGAAGACTCTTTGATGACAGCCGCAGCGCCAAGGATATCACCAGTCTCAAGGGTCTTGATGAAACCCGGGATGTTGATATTAACCGGACAGCCTTGAACGCAAGTCGGGTTCTTACAGTTCAGACAACGGTGGGATTCGGTGATGGCCTGTTCGAAAGTGAGGCCTTGGTTGACTTCTTCGTGGAGCGATTTAACGCGCACTTCCGGACGCAATTCCGGCATCTGAACGCGAGGAATGGCTACACGGTCTTTGGGTTTTCCCTCAAAGGGTTCTACAGGCGTTACAGAAGCCTCACCTTGGCTTTGACCGTCGGTTGACCGTCGGTTGACCGTCGGTTGACCATCGTTCTTGGATGCTTGTTGGGCTTGGTATGCATTGAGGGCAGCGGTTTCTTCTGCCTTGAAAGCTTTCATTCGGCTAAGCATTTCGTTCCAGTCCACTGCGTGGGCATCGAACTCGGGTCCATCGACGCAGACGAACTTCGTTTTTCCGCCTACGGTAACACGACAAGCACCGCACATACCGGTTCCATCGACCATGATGGTGTTAAGCGAAGCTTCCGTAGGGATGTTGTATTTGGCTGTCGTTAAAGCGACGAACTTCATCATGATCGCCGGGCCGATGGTGATACACTTATCGACCTTCTCGCGATTGATTACTTGCTCTACTCCTACGGTAACCACACCTTGCTGACCCGCAGAACCATCATCGGTCATGATGATCACTTCATCGGACCATTGGGCGAGTTCATTCTGAAGGATAAGCAGGTCTTTGTTTCGTGCCGCCAGAACGGTAATCACTTTGTTGCCGGCTTTCTTCAGGGCTTCAGCGATAGGCAGCATCGGTGCAGCTCCTACTCCACCACAAGCGCAAACGACTGTGCCGTATTTCTCAATACGCGTCGCGCGGCCGAGCGGTCCGACGATATCGTGAAGACATTCGCCGGGTTCCATTGCTAAGAGTTTGCGCGTAGAAACGCCGATTTGTTGAACAACGAGGGTGATGGTACCGCGTTCGATATCAGCCGCGGAAATGGTCAGAGGGATGCGCTCGGAAAGGGCGTCCACACGGATGATGACAAAATGGCCGGCTCTACGGCTACGCGCAATGAGCGGAGCTTCCACTACGAGCTCCGCTACATTGTCAGAGAAAAATTTCTTTGAAAGAATCTTATTCATTGTAATACAACTAGGAGCCTAGGGACCTAGGAACCTAGGATAGTTGTTAAAAATGCTTGGTTTCTTTTCCTACGATAGAGGAGAGGAGGTTATTGGCCAGACGAGAAGCACCGAAACGGAACCACTCGTTATTGAGCCACTCTTCGCCGAGGATTTCTTTTACAAGCGTGAAGTGTTGTACTGCCTCATCGGTCGTGGAGACGCCACCGGCGGGTTTATAACCCATCTTGATGCCCGCTTTCTCTTTCCAAGCCTTGATGGCGTGGCACATGATAAAGGTAGCTTCCGGCGTAGCGTTGACGCTGATCTTACCGGTAGAAGTCTTGATAAAGTCGCAACCTGCAGCCATGGAGAGGATAGATGCTTTCCAAATATTCTCTGCTGTTTTGAGGAGTCCGGTCTCGAGGATGACTTTGAGGTGGTGTTCGCCACACACGGCTTTGAGTTCGCTGATCTCATCGAAACATTCCTGATAGTTGCCCTCCAGGAACTTGCCGACAGAAAGAACGATATCTATCTCCGTTGCGCCGGCTTTGATGGCCATCGCGGTCTCTGCCACCTTGACCTCCAGGAATGTCTGCGAAGCAGGGAAACCGCCGCTCACGCAGGCGATATTGAATTTCGGATCTTTAAGCGCTTTGCGAACATACTCCGCCATAGCGGGATAAACGCAGATAGCTGCTACATTGGGCACGCCCGGGAACTTCTGTTCGAAAGTATTGACTGCGTTGGCCATGAACTCTACTTTTGCGATCGTATCGTCTGCGCTCAGAGTCGTGTAGTCAATCTGGTGGAGGCATTCTTTCCAAACCTCGATATTGTTGTTCTCAGCAAAATGCTTTGCTTCGATGTCAGCCACTTGAGCTTTTACTTGCTCATCGGTAAACGGGCAGGGATACTGCGCAAATAATTCTTCAAAATTCATACTTTTGGTATTTAATGGTTAAACTTCTTCATTGGTGTTGATGGTCGGATCATCCTGCAGGCGTCCAATGATGGTTTCGTTACCGCGCACAGCTTCACCAACCGTGACGAACATCTCCGTATTAAGCGGGAGGTACATGTCTACACGCGAGCCGAGTTTGATGAATCCGAGGTGGGTGTTTCGATGCGCCTGATGACCGGGTTTGGCGTAGGTAACTATTCGCCGGGCCATAGCGCCGGCAACCTGACGAACAGCAATCTGCACTTTAGACGGCGTCTCGATGACCACGAGCGAGCGCTCATTCTCCGTACTGGACTTGGGAAGCCATGCGCCTTTGTGACGACCTTTCTGATGCTCGGACACGAGAACTGTTCCTTCAATAGGATACCAGTTGGCGTGTACGTTAAAGGGCGACATGAAGATAGACACTTGGAGTTTGCGCTCATGGAAGAACTCGTTCTCATCCGTCGGTTCTACGACCACTACGCGTCCGTCCGCGGGCGCGATAATAAAATTAGGGTCATCAATCTCCAACACGCGCACGGGGTTACGGAAGAAATAGGTAACGAACACCAGCAGCATGGCCGTCAAAGCCAGCGTAATGCCGAAAATCCATTGCATATGTACCTCTGTCGTTAACAGGTACACGGGAATGTTGATTAAAAACAGGAGCAGCACGGTACCCACGATCAAGCCGCGTCCTTCTTTGTGTATACGAGGTTTTTTCATTATTCTGATTTATTGCCATGAGGCGTAAGGGAATTGGGCGAGCATATCAGCTGCCTGATCCAATCCCTGTTGCAGTTTTTTATCTACCATCATCTTGAACATAAAGGGGATATCGGCCTTCACGGTCAATTTGATGCGCGTGTCCGTCGGACTGACTTCTTTGAGTTGAATCCAGAAATTCGCATCCATCGGGATCCCTTCCGCGCCGAACTTCACCGTATCGTTCTCGATGCGATCCACTATGGCGATGGTAATTTTCTGCGCCAAACCGTCCACTTTCAGCCGCACGCGATCGGCACTAATCTCCATCTCCTGCACTTTATCTTGCGGGATAAATTGCCGCACACGCTCCAAGTTCTCCAAGTTACTCAGCACGCGGTAAATCTGCGAAGCAGAACAAGGAGCGGAGGTAATTTTACTTTCGTATTTACTTTCAGACATACGTCAACACATATTTTGCGGTGCAAAATTACAAAATATTTTGCAAACATGCAAATATTTTATTGCTTTTGTAATCTTTTCTCGTATTTTTGCACCTCGAGTGAAGTTCGTGCGATCCGTTTCTCGCATTCTTTAATGTCGGAAATCACGATTCGAAGGTGCTCCGCGCGTTCATAGATCGGGTCGTCTGTTTTTTCTATTCGTTTGCCATCACGATACAATAGTATCGGTTCTTTTCCATCGTCTCGCACTTTGACACGAAGACCTTGTTTTCCGTTTACGACATAGTACCCATGATCTTGGTATTTCTCGTTTTTTTCATACTTAAAATACGGCAACAGGCTGTCTGCTACCGGCATCAAGGACTCCAGTTGGGATTGGTAATATGCCAGACTTGTCGTCTGTTCTACCAAGTGAATACTATCCGACCGATGTTTGTCGGCTTTGTACTGTTCGACTCGCGATGGTCTGTTGCAGGCCAACAGCGCGAATGCGCATAAAAATAAGAATGTATACCTCATAACGCTTGCAAAAGTACTATTTTTTTTTGAAATATGCAAATTTTTGACAACTTTTGTGCAAAAAAGCAATTCTCCTCTTGCGTATGTCATTTTTTTTGTGTAAATTTGCAGCGCAAATTATGGCGAAACACAAAAAACAACTATAAAATCTATTACATTATGGCAAAAAAAGCTTTAAACAAGTGGACCGCTCCGAAGAGCGTAGCACCCGAAAGAATCATCCAGTTTGGTGAGGGTAACTTCCTTCGCGCATTCGTCGATTGGATTGTATGGAACATGAATGCCAAGACGAACTTCAACGGTTCGGTGGTTGTTGTTCAGCCGATTGAAAAAGGTATGGTCGAGTGGCTCAACGGTCAGGACTGCTTGTACCATGTTAATCTGCAAGGCCGTTTGAAGGGCGAAGCGGTGAACAGTCTGGAGCGTATTGACGTGATCAGTCGTGCGTTGAACCCGTACACCCAGAACTGGGCATACATGGCATTGGCTGAGCAACCAGAGATTCGTTTTGTGATTTCCAACACCACCGAGGCTGGTATCACTTTTGATCCGAGTTGCAAGTTCTCCGATGCGCCGGCCAGCTCGTATCCGGGCAAATTGGTTCAGTTGCTGTTCCGTCGTTTTAAGACATTCAACGGCGATCCGACGAAGGGTTTGATCTTCATGCCGTGCGAGTTGATCTTCCTGAACGGTCACCACTTGAAGGATTGTATCCGCAAGTACATTGAGTTGTGGAAGGATGACTTCGGCGCAGATTATAAGGCTTTCAAAGAGTGGTTCGAGAAATACAACTACGTTTGCGCAACTCTCGTAGACCGTATTGTTCCGGGCTTCCCGCGCAAGGATATCGCGGCTATTCAGGAGAAGGTAGGTTATAACGACAACCTCGTTGTACAAGCCGAGATCTTCCATCTCTGGGTGATTGAGAAACCGGAGAATATGAGTATCGAGGAGTTGGAGGCTGAGTTCCCGGCTAATAAGGCAGGTTTGAACGTGCTGATTGCCGAGAGCGAGAAACCGTATCACGAGCGCAAGGTAACGCTGCTGAACGGCCCGCACACGGTATTGAGTCCTGTTTCTTATCTGAGTGGCGTGAACATCGTTCGCGACGCTTGCAACCACGAGGTACTGGGCAAATACATCCACAAAGTGATGTTCGACGAATTGCTCGAGACCCTGAATCTGCCTAAGGACGAGTTGAAGGCATATGGCGAAAGCGTATTGGAGCGTTTCAACAACCCGTATGTAGATCACGCCGTTACCTCCATCATGCTGAACTCCTTCCCGAAATTCGAGACGCGCGACCTGCCCGGTCTGAAGGTTTACTTAGAGCGCAAGGGTGAACTGCCGAAGGGGTTGGTTCTCGGTTTGGCTGCTATCATTGAGTACTACAAAGGTGGTGTTCGTGAAGACGGTGCTCCTATCGAGCCGAATGACGCACAGGAGATCATGGATCTGCTCAAGCAACTCTGGGCTACGGGCGACACCCGCAAGGTAGCAGAAGGTGTACTCGGCGCTACGGATGTGATCTGGAAAGAGAGCAAAGAGGACCTCAATAAGATCCCAGGTCTGACCGATCTTGTTACACTTTACCTCGATTCCATCGAGAAAATCGGTATGCTTGAAACGGTTAAGCTGATGCTCGCAGCCGATAAGGTAGACAGCCTTGTTTCAAAAATTAAGAGTTTGTTCTAATATGACGAATATTCTGAAAATCAATCCTGCGGACAATGTGGTAGTAGCAATACAACCGCAGTCCGCAGGTGCGGTTATCGAAGTGGACGGCAAACAGATTACAGTCCTTGAGGACGTGCCTGCCGGCCATAAGATAGCCATCAAAGACCTGGCAGAAGGCGAAAACGTCATCAAGTACGGTTTTCCGATCGGTCATGCACGCGAGGCAAAGAAAGCCGGCAGTTGGATGAACGAGAATAATATCAAGACGAACCTCGCAGGTTTGTTGGAATATGAGTATCATCCGAAAGATGTCGTACTGAATATCCCCGATGAAAACAGGACTTTTATGGGATATCGCCGCAAGGACGGACAGGTTGGAATCCGCAATGAGGTATGGATTATCCCGACGGTCGGTTGCGTGAACGGCATCATCCAGAAATGCGCTGAGCGTCTGCGTCAGGAGACCGGAGCCGATAATATCTTTGCTTTCCCGCATAACTACGGTTGCTCGCAGTTGGGCGATGATCATGAGAACACGAAGAAGATTTTGCGCGACATGATTCATCATCCGAATGCAGGTGCCATTCTGGTAGTGAGTCTCGGATGTGAGAATAACCAACCGGATATCTTCAAAGAATTCTGCGGTGAAATCGACGAAGATCGCGTGAAATTCGTTGTAACGCAAAAGATCGAAGGCGATGAAGTGGAATACTGCATGCCTATCTTGCGTGAACTATTCGCCAAGACACAACAAGACAAGCGCGAAGCGGTTCCTTTGAGTGAACTGCGCGTGGGTTTGAAGTGCGGCGGTAGTGACGGATTCAGTGGCATCACCGCTAACCCGCTGCTCGGTTGTCTGAGTGATTGGTTGGTAGCACAAGGTGGTACAACCGTATTAACAGAAGTACCGGAGATGTTCGGCGCCGAAACGATTCTTATGGACCGCTGTGCTAACAAGGAATTGTTCGATGAAACCGTACATTTGATTAACGATTTCAAAGATTATTTCCTGAGTCATGGCGAACCCGTAGGCGAGAACCCAAGTCCAGGCAATAAGGCCGGAGGTATCTCGACACTGGAGGATAAAGCGTTAGGATGCACCCAAAAATGCGGAAAGTCGTTAGTTCGTGGTGTGATGCCTTATGGCGAGCGCCTGCAGGTGAAAGGGTTGAACTTGCTGTCTGCGCCGGGTAATGATCTAGTCGCTTCAACGGCTCTCGCTTCCTGCGGATGTCACATGGTATTGTTTACCACCGGTCGCGGTACACCCTTTGGTACCTACGTGCCGACAATGAAGATCTCCACCAATTCGAATCTGTATAAAAACAAACCGAATTGGATTGACTTCAACGCCGGTGTCATTGCCGAAGGCGAACCGATGGAGGAAGTAGCAAAACGCTTTGCGGACTTTGTGATTGAGGTCGCTAACGGCACAAAGACCAATAACGAGAAGAACGGATATCACGAGATAGCGATCTTTAAGAACGGTGTCACTCTTTAGTCTCATCTTCCCTCAGGTCTGCCCGATATGCGGAAGGTATGTCGGAGAGAAAGCGATGCGAGGGCAGTTATGCGAGTCGTGTATCTCGTCGCTGCCCCGCACCGAACAAGCAGCAATCAGGGAGAATGGTACAGAGATGGCCTTATGGGGAGAAGCGCAGTCCAAGGCGGCTGCTAAACGGGTGATGCACCTAGACCACGCCGCTTCGTTTCTCTTCTATGAGAAAGACCACCCGATACGATCGGCTATTCATAAGATGAAATATGCCGACCAACCGATGATCGGGTATTGGTTAGGACGCCAAGCAGCAATGGAGATGCTATACGCGGATTTCTTCGATGAAATCGAGGTAATCGTTCCTATGCCGCTGCACCCAAAGCGTTTGAGAGAAAGAGGGTACAACCAAGCGGAGTATATTGCGAAAGGCATCAGTGAAATAACAGGGATACCGGTGGACACCACGCATGTTACGCGCACACGCAATACGCCCAAGCAGGCGCTGCAGCGCGGAAAAGAGCGCAAGGCCAATGTAGCTGAAGCATTTACAGTCAACCATCCTGAGCAAATGTATCACAAGCATATATTGGTTGTAGATGACTTGGTAACCACCGGCGAGACGATGCGAAGTTGTCTCAAAGCGATGAAGCAATTTAGAGGAGCAACATTTAGTGTCTTTGCTTTGTGTAAGGCACGATAAATAGTTAACATGACTAAGAAATACGATTTTTTGATTATCGGCGGCGGAGTAGCCGGTATGAGTTTTGCGCTCAAGGTAGCGCGCGCAGAGAAATATAAGATTGCGTTGTGTTGTAAGACCTCGTTGGAGGAGGCCAACACAGCCAAGGCACAGGGCGGTATCGCTTCGGTGACCAATCTGATGGTGGATGATTTCGAAAAACACATCCACGACACGATGGTAGCCGGCGATTGGCTTAGCGATCCAGCGGCTGTAGAGCAGGTAGTTCGTAATGCGCCGAAGGGTATCGAGGAACTCGTTAAGTGGGGAGTTAATTTTGACAAGAAAGAAGACGGTGCGTATGACCTGCATCGCGAAGGGGGCCACTCGGAGTTCCGCATCCTACATCACGCTGATGATACCGGCGCGGAGATTCAACGCGGGCTGATGGCTGCGGTGCGCAATAACCCGCATATCGATGTACTGGAGAACCATTTTGCGGTGGAGATCATCACGCAACATCACTTAGGCGTGCGTGTGACAAGAAGGACTCCTGATATCGAGTGTTACGGCGCTTATATATTGAATCCCAAGACGCAAAAGATCGATACGTATCTGAGTCGCATCACGCTGATGGCTACCGGAGGAACGGGAGCTGTGTATGCGACGACGACCAATCCCGAGATTGCTACGGGAGACGGCATTGCCATGGTGTATCGCGCGAAGGGATTGGTAAAAGATATGGAATTTGTGCAATTCCATCCGACCAGTCTGTTCAATCCCAAAGAGACTCATCCGGCTTACCTTATCACGGAAGCCATGCGCGGTTACGGAGGTATATTGAGGCTGCCGAACGGAGAGGAGTTTATGCAGAAATACGACCCAAGGTTAAGTTTGGCTCCGCGTGATATCGTAGCCCGTGCCATCGATAACGAGATGAAAATTCATGCCATCGATCATGTATGCTTGGACGTTACCCATAAAGATCCGGAAGAGACCAAACATCATTTTCCGAACATCTACGCAAAGTGCTTGAGTATCGGTATCGATATCACGAAGCAGTATATCCCGGTTGCGCCCTGCGCGCACTACATGTGCGGCGGTATCAAAGTGGATCTGGACGGTCAGTCGTCTATCCATCGCCTGTATGCCGTAGGCGAATGCTCGTGCACTGGGTTACATGGCGGTAACCGCTTGGCCTCAAACTCGCTGATTGAAGCGGTGGTTTATGCCGATGCGGCCGCCAAACACAGCCTCAGCGTAATAGAAAATTACGATTTCAACGAGAAAATCCCGGCATGGAATGACGAAGGCACGCTGAGCAACGAGGAGCGCGTGTTGATTGCGCAGGACGTAAAAGAGGTTGGTCAGATTATGTCTACCTACGTCGGTATCGTTCGTTCGGACTTACGTCTGCGCCGTGCATGGGAACGTTTGGATCTGTTGTATGAAGAGACGGAAGATCTTTTCAAACGCGTGAAAGCCGACAAGGAGATTTGCGAATTGCGCAACATGATCAATGTGGGTTATCTCATTACCCGTCAGGCAATGGAGCGCAAAGAGAGTCGCGGCTTGCACTACTCGATTGATTATCCGAAGAAAGAATCCGATCATCCGCAGGAAGTGTGGTGAGAATAGATATAAAACATATTGCCAAATATCTAATATCATGTGCTCTGTTGTGCTCAGCACTCGTCTTGCACGCGCGCGACTTTGAAGTTGGCGAGCGGCTCTATTTTAACGGTACACCTCCCAGTTTTAACACATGGAAAAACGATGCTGAGTTATGGGTACAGCTCAAGAATGGAGGAAACGACTGGTGGCTTCAGGCACAATGGAAAGGAAGTATTCCTTACATAGAAATTAACGCGGATTGTGCACGCGATTGGACGCATGTTATTCTTGCTCGATGCCAGCCGGGAAACAGGTACAACGTCTATAACAAAACCGGTGATATTTCTCTGCATAGTTATCTCAACTATATACATGACTTCGCCAAGGGTGACGGTTGGAAAGATGCCAATTGGGGCACCTATATTCCTGCACCGGAAGGAGATCCTTCCACATGGTCTTATGAAGATGAAGAAATTTGTACCAGTGCAGCAGGATCCAAATATGAACTTACGCCCATAAATCGCGAATACACGGACAAAACGCAGAATAGTTCATGGTTTGAATATAATGGAAGTTCATGGAAGAACTTGCACGGCACTAATGTCTGGACTCAACCGGGAGAAAGAAATTACAATATTACTTTAGGCGCTGCAGGTTATGACAAATACTTCTTCTTCCAATGCAGCACTCCATCCAAGTGCCGCTTGATACGTATTCGTTTGAACCAAGATTGTTCCCCCGGAGCCCCAGGAGCATGTAAGATAACATCCTTTATTGCTGTTGCCTCTGATGCAAACGTTACCGACTCGACCTGTGCAGTAGACGGATTGGTTGCTTTTGATGATAAAGTAAATGCCGGCGATTTGAAGGTTTGGTGTGATGACGTTGATACAGTAATTTTCGCAAACGGCAGTGTCGAAACACCGCAGACATTCAAGCTCAAAGGTTTTGATGCCAAAGCGACAAAGAGTTACACCCTACACGCCAAATTCCTAAATGGCAATTCTGAATGTGAAGATGTGTGCTACGTTATTGTCAGTCCCCCGTCTGTAGAACCTACCATATGGAATAATACACGAACAGGTGCTGAAGGTTCACATGACCGAGATTTAATCCGGTTCACATGCGAAGACGTCACACTTACTCCCAAAAATCAGGATTCGAAGTATTTCCAATGGACCAATTCTGATGATGACACAAAAATAACAGGTGCAAAACCAGAAAATCGAAACATCACATTTACTGCACCTACCGAGAAAAAGGACATTGAATATGTATTCATGGCGACCAATGAGCCACCCGCCCCAGAGGGAAACCTTATTTCCAATGGTTCATTTGAAGATCCAGGCAAAGATTCTTACCTCGAGAGCAATTATGATTCATGGGGAAGAGGAAATACGAACTTCTATACCGGCGGAAACGCAGGAAAGTCCGGAGGTTATGCCATTACGGATAATGCCCAAACGTTTTGGCATGACTACCAAAATATAACCGCCCACGAAGGTACGTACTTCGGACTTTTTGACTCTAAGATATACGATGGTAGTGAGCAAGCCGCATGGATAGCACGGAGCGGTTTCAAGAACCCAAACTTAAAAGTACAAAAAGGTGTCAGTTACTTATTCTCGTTCTGGGTTGCGAATATCAACGCCTATGATCAGATGAATAACGGTGCTCGCTTGCAGTTCCAAATCAGTTATAACGGCGGATCTACTTGGACCAACCTAGGCGATGAGATAAACCTGAAAAACTTTAAAGATCACAATTGGCATGGCAGATCTTCTATCGCTACGCCTGATGAGACGAGTGAGAATGTGGTTATTCGCGTCATCAATCTCAACCAAAGTGATCAAAACATTGGTAATGACTTTGCTTTGGATGATATTCGTTTCGAAGCGGTTACTTCGCACTCTTCCAACATAGCTGCTTACGAGCGCTTCCCCGTCAAGTACCTCAAATGTGAAATAACCGGAGCTACTTTTGAGCAACCTCTTAGCTGTGACGTTACGAAAGCGGATGTCAACTATACCATCACTTTTGTGCATCCACGAGGTGACCTATATATATTTGAGAAGAACGCAGACGAGACATTGACGCCGTTAGCACACATTCTGCATTCGGACATAGGAGATGAAACAACCTCGTACACGGGTGTTTTGAAAGATCAACCTGTAGATAACAAAAACCATGATCTAATTGTCTATTTTGCTGACGGTAATGTTTGCTCAAAAGATCCGAAATCGTATTCCTATTATTCCCATGCAACCCCTACCATTAGCATAGAAAGTCTGACGTGGGGAACGGTAAGTTGTGATATACCCACCGTCTCTTTGACTGCAGTTATCAATTATACGAATCAGAACGGCACATTAACTGCGAAAGCGGATGGCATTGATGCTTATCCGGTACCAACATACACCTCGATAGAAAGCGACACCCCAGATCAAGTAACATTAACTTTCCCGGGTCTTACGGCTGATGGTAAAACGGGTCACAAACTCTTCGTCAACTTCGACGGCTCGCATGGTTGTTCTATCAATTATGATATTCCTGAGCATGCTCCATACATGCCGAAAATCATCTCCACCGCAGCAGAAGTTCAGCCATACAAATGCGGCGATGAAAAATACAAAGTAAAAATAACGGTCAACTATACTAATTCGCAAGACTCGGACCTTGTTATTACTGATGAGGCGGGCAACGAAAAGATCCTGAAAGCTACAGATCTAGAATATGGAACAACTTCGGCTTCGTGGATTTTTGATATGCCCTGGGAGTACCCTGTTTCAGAACATACGTTCAAAGCATTCTTCGTAGGCGCAAAACAATGCAAGGACGAAGCCTCTCATCTCTGCACATACACCGCTCCCGCAAAACCGACTATCTCGGCAGTAAGTTCATTTGAAGGCATGGAGTGTGACAAAACCACCTATACACTTCAATTAAAACTGACCTACACTAATCAGAAAGGTACAAAGTTCTATGCAAGCGTAGATGGCGGGGCTGCGATAGAGGTTGCCAATCCAAATCCGGGCGCACAAACAGAAAAGAGCGATGTGACACTCAACATAACGGGATTGCTTGCTGACGGAAAAAAAGATCATACCTATCGTATTTGGACAGATAACACAGACGACTGCGAATTGAACATCACATACGAGGCTCCCTTTGCGCCGGTGATAAGCGATGTCAAAATCACGCGTGAGGAGATGAAGTGCGGCGAGACCACCTTCAATGTAACGGTTGAAGCGGCTCTGTCCGACAATGCCAAAGGTCACAAGCTTACCATCAAGGGTGATACAGGCAAAGACGAACCCGTTACATATGACATCACCGATACGAAGTTCAGCGAGGTGCTTACTCTTGACAGAGACAAAGCTACCGGCAAATTCCTCATCTATTTCGCGGATGCCGATAATTGCGATTCTGAAGAGCACACATATGACCCACCGAAAGTACCTGGACTCTCCGTTGATCCGGTGGAAATCCCTGTACCCAAATGTGACCAGACAACCTTTGATTTGACTATTTCAGGCTCCTACACATATCTGCGTGGTACGGAATTACATTTCCTATGGGATGGAGTAGAGAAAGCCAAACAGACGATTACTTCTCTATCCGCTGTTAAAACATTTTCTGCTATATTGAAAGACCTCACTTATGATGGTCAAAAGCATGTTCTTACTGTTCAAAGCAACGAAACAACCTATGACATCTGCCCTGTCGAGCAAAAGGATATTGAAGTGCCTTTCTCGCCAGAGATAACAAAAGTCGAGGCAAAAGTTATAGATGTTTGCGGCAAGGATAACTATCAAGTAGAAGTAACAGTTGAATACAAAAACTCCCAAGGCCATGATCTCATCATCACCGATGAAGAAGGACACGAGAAAACGCTGAAAGCTGCAGATCCAGAATATGGAACAACTTCGGCTTCGTGGATTTTTGATATGCCGTGGGATGATCCGGAACCTAAGGAACATACATTCAAGGCTTATTTCGAAGGCGCAGATGGATGCAAAGACGAACCAACACATCTTTGCAAATACACCGCACCTGCAAAACCGTCCATCTCTGCGTCCATATCAAATATCGACTTAGACTGCGAAAAGACAACCTATACGCTTCAATTAGACCTAACATACACGAATCAGAAAGGTACAAAGTTCTATGCGAGTGTAGATGGCGGAGATAAAGTAGAGGTCACCAATCCGAATCCGGGCGCACAAGCAGAAAAGAGCGATGTGACGCTCAAAGTAGAAGGACTTCCTGCTGACGGAAAGGAGCACAAATATAGTATCTGGACGGACAAATCAGAAGACTGCGCACTGAACGACATCCCATACGAGGCTCCCTTTGCTCCGGTAATCAAAAATATCACACCGGGAGAAGCCAAATATGAGTGCAGTTCCGACCAGTATGAAGTGGAACTGACGATTGACTACGCGAATGGTCTTGGCAGGAAAATATTCATCAAAGAAGGCACCGAAGAGCGCGCACAATTCATAACGGAGGATGATACCGATTCGCACAAGATGTCAATTGTTGTTAAAATTGACTTCAATGCTGCGCATAGTCTCAACGTCTTCTTTGAGGGATTCGAGGAAAAATGTCCGAACACCGTATCTATTGATGCCGTTGCCAAGCCATCGTTAGGTACTATCCATACCAAAAACATCGCAAAATGCGACCAGACCACCTTTGATGTAGAAGTAACAATAGAGGACTTTGTTAACCAAGATGGTACTCTTACTATTACTATTGATGATCAAAAAGAAACGACCACGGATTTCGATGCCAATAGTCCGGACAAGCAAACGAAGACGTTGACCGTCACCGGTATTAAGGCAGACGGAAATATTACAAGCCATCTACTCAGCGTTGCATTTGTTGGCGGCTCGCACGGCTGTGCCAACACGCCGGCTGCTCTTACAGGAGTGCCACACATGCCAGCTATAATTTCCGTCAAGCAGGCTTTCAAACCGGAATATGTACCAGGCGAAACACAATACCATACCACGTTAACGATCACTTACAGCAATGCATTGGGTAGAGATATCAAAATCAAAGATGGCGATACGGAAATTAAATCTCATACAGTTAGTGCCAATGCAGGAACAGAAGATATTCTATTAGATTTTGATCTCGACGGTACTAATCACAATCTCAAGATTTATTTCGATGGACGTGAAGAATGTGCGAAAACAATAAACATTGCATCTGTTATAGAGACACAGACAATTTGCCAAGGACAGGAAATACCTGACTGGCATGGGCAGACCCTGCATCCGACAGAAACTGACAATGTATTTATACATACCGTTGAAGGAGATGTAAATAACACTTTTGCGATTCTTACCGTCACCGTTAACCCTGTTCCACAGAACGCAGAAGAGACTGTCTTAGTGACAAAAGGTGATAAGTACGAAAGAGACGGAGTATGGTACGAGGAAGGAGACCATATCCTCCATCTTACTACGGACAAACTCTGCCCGTATGACCTCACACTACACGTCACTTCTAAGCTAAGATACGATAGTACGGAGACACTAACCATCTGCCAAGGGGACATCATTCCTGACTGGTTCGGATCTGTGCTCACTCCTACGGCTACGGACAACGAGTTCACACATCTCATTACCGGACTAGAGGTCGATACCCTCGTCACACTTACCGTCACCGTTAACCCCGTTCCACAGAACGCAGAAGAGACTGTCTTAGTGACAAAAGGTGATAAGTACGAAAGAGACGGAGTATGGTACGAGGAAGGAGACCATATCCTCCATCTTACTACGGACAAACTCTGCCCGTATGACCTCACACTACACGTCACTTCTAAGCTAAGATACGATAGTACGGAGACACTAACCATCTGCCAAGGGGACATCATTCCTGACTGGTTCGGATCTGTGCTCACTCCTACGGCTACGGACAACGAGTTCACACATCTCATTACCGGACTAGAGGTCGATACCCTCGTCACACTTACCGTCACCGTTAACCCCGTTCCACCAAGCACTACAAAAGATTCTACTGTGTTCACGGAGAATCTACCATGTATTTGGGAAGGACAAACCTGCACCGAATCACGACTCTATGAGGCTACAAAATACACCGACGACAATTGCGAGTACAAGATTTATCTCAACCTCACCGTATTGCCGCAGCCTAAGATAGACATCATACAACATGACATTGATTCTGTCATTGGCTGCGACGGCACGACATACGACTTGTCCGTTATGTTCGAATACATCAACTTGGACGGTACACTTATTGTTGACCTCGATGGAACTACAACGGATAACATTACACCGGCGTTCGTACCTAATAGTAATACCAAACAAACTGCCATCGCTAAATTCGAAGGACTGACGGCAGACGGAGCCACGCACACACTCACCGTAACAACTATCGGAAGTACATATCACTGCGAGGCTTCAATCAATGTCAAAGCTCCGCAAGATGCCAAGATAGAGCTTACGGCGACCGCTTCCGTTCTACCATACGCTTGCGGAGATCGTACTTATAGTGTCAACGTAGAAGTTGACATCGCTAATGGTACAGGACGAGATCTCATTATCGAAGACTGGAAAGGCAACATAGCGCAAATTCCTACAACCTCTACGGACACTAAGAAAGAGTATACTTTCACGTATGAGAAGCATACGCCAGGCGGACGACACGGATATGAAGTTTATCTCGACGGCAACGCCGATTGTGCTGTTTATGCATACTACATCGAACCGGCACAACCTAAGATAGACAACATACAACACAGCGCTACGGATGTCACCGATTGCAACAGCAACGTATACGACTTGATAGTCACTTTCGACTATTATAACCAAGATGGTACGCTTTCTGTTGACCTTGATGGAAGACCTGCGGACGACATCACACCGGCTTTCGTGCCTGATGTATTCGACAAACAAACTGCTAAAGCTACCTTCATAGGGCTCACAGCTGACGGATTAGAGCACACCCTCACCGTCAAAACTATCGGAGGCACACATAACTGCCAAAAGTCCATCGCCGTCAATGCTCCCGAACGCTTGAGTTGTATAAAGGATTACGCACAGACGTGTGAAGGAGAAATCTATACTTGGCCTCGCACGGGGCTTGACTATGGGCCATTTACCCATGCCGGCATAGATACCATTGTTAACACACTCAATGTGCTCGATACGCTAATCGTTTCCGTGTATCCGACCTATAATATGCCCGCGGAAGAAGTAAGCATCATAGATGGCGAGACATACACGTGGCATGGAGAGGACTATGAAATAGCCGGTGCTTATTCTAAAAGACTGGAAACAGTGAACAAGTGCGACAGTGTTGTTACGCTGAACCTAACAGTAAAGGAGAATATCGTTGAGAATGTGGCCTTTAGTATTGCTGAGCAATGCGCGGGCGAGGGAGCGTTAGAGATCGCTATTCAGCATACCGGTTATCTGACAGACGCACGACTGAGTTTCTCCGAAGACGCGATACGGGCTGGTTTTGAGAACGGTACTTATCCGATAGAAGATGATATTGTAATCATACCTTATAATGTCAAAGCAGGTATCTTCTCGGTAGATATCGACTTGTTCTTCCACAGCCGACTCAAGTATAGCGGCAACGAGCCATTCACGCTGCTATTCCCGTCAACCGTCTTGGAGCAAGGCTGGATGGATGCCATCTTCGTGCTTACGCATGACTATAACGGCGGGTATGATTTCACGGACTTCCAGTGGTATAAGAAAGGCCAGAAGCTTGTGGGCGAAACCGGACCATACTTGTATCAGCCTCTTGAAGTAGGCGCCGAATACAGTGCTATGCTGACGGAAAAGAGTGGTTTGCAGTTGATGACTTGTCCGCTTATCATCACGGAACATACAGATATTAGTTTGTACCCGACTATCGTGACGCGCAAGCAAATGATATGTGTTTCCGTCACACAGAATGCCCACCTGACGATGTATAGTCTGATGGGAGAAAAAGTAAGTACGTATTCCCTTGTTCATGGAGATACGCAGATCAGTGCACCGAGCACACAAGGAATCTATTTAGTAGAAGTGGTTTTGGAATCCGGGCAGCGGAAAGTGATTAAAATCATGGTAAGATGAAACGGATAGGAGCACTCATAGTAACTATACTGCTAGCGCAAATAGGTTTTGCGCAGCACTATATTGGTGTAGGCGCTTCTGTATCCTCTCCGTTCCAGTTGTATAAGTTGGATCAATTCAATGAGACCAAGCCTCTCGTTGGTTGGGGCGAAGAAGTCACGTTGCAATACCAATACCGCCGCGGACATTTTCTGCTGAGTATAGGTGCGGCGGTATCCGGTGAACACCCGCGCGTAGGAGTAGCCGATGAGACTTTTTCTGCTCAAATGATTGACACCCGTGGGATTGAGTTTAACTATCTTGGTTCGCTGAAAAGCCGCAGCGATATGAGTTCAAGTTTATGGTTCCACACCCCGGTGATGATTGGTTTTGAATTCCAGCCATTCTATATGATGGTAGGTGCGCAGTATAGTTTATTCCTCGCATCGTGGACGCATCAGACTGCACAATTGGCTTCCGCGGCAGATTATTACGGCAGATACTATGACGACTACATAGACGACATGTTCTCTCATGGCTACCATAGTTACGAGCCGGTTTCGACAAAGGGACAGATGAAGTATAAAAACGACGTTCGGCTGTTGGTTGAGTTGGGAGGCACCATCAAAATCGGTCAAGGCAAAAACGGTTTGGATCGATTATTACGTATCGGCGCCTTTGCTGAAGTAGGATTACTGAATGTATTGGACAAGCCCACCACACCAACTAAAACGGCATGGGATGTGTCCCAATATATGAATGTGACGATGCATCATGTGTATTCAGCCTATCCTATAAATATGTGGGATGGTGGTCCTAATCCCTATACCGGTTCTTTGAGAAATATCGTTGTGGGAGTGCGTGCTACCTGCCTATTCCCTCTAGGTGGAGAACAAAATAAGCACAAGCAATACAAGACCAAACATACATCTAAGAAATACAAATGTCGCTGTGTGGGCTATCCATATGGCTATAATTTCTAAACTCATTGCGATGAAAGCCATCTCATTACATAGTGTTGTTCCGGTGCGGACAGAAGCGCGCGAAGGCGCAGAACAAAGTACCCAAATACTCTTCGGCGAGCTATGCACCATTCTGGAGCAAATTCCCCGATGGAATCGCGTTCAACTGCTCTCTGACGGACAGGAAGGATGGGTGGACGCAAAGATGATTGCGCCGATGAATGCGGAAGAAGAGAAGCGTTATGGTGCGGCGTTGAAGAGTGCTGCGATGGTGGCGATGCCGATGGCGTATGCCGTAAGCGAGAATAATGGTCAGACCATTCCTTTGACGGCAGGTACAAAGCTGACGAACTATAAAGACGGACGCTTCGAAGTGTTGGGTGTGGGTTTTCGTATCGACCCCTCGATGGTACTTACTGCGCCGCGGGAGATGAACCAAGAGAACTTACTACAAACGGTTCGGTTCTTTATAAATATCCCGTACCTCTGGGGCGGAAAGAATGCGATGGGTATGGATTGCTCGGGTTTCACGCAGGTGGTGATGAGTTTGTTCGGTAAGTCGCTTCTTCGCAATGCCAGCGAACAAGTAACGCAAGGAAAGGAAGTCGCAAAAATAGAGAACGTACAAGCCGGTGATTTGGTTTTCTTTGACCATGAGGATGGTAAAATCAGTCATGTAGGAATAGCCATCGACGCAGAGCGGGTGATTCATTGTTCGGGCAGAGTGAAAGTGGAAAAACTCGATGAAACCGGTATATTCTCTACGGAGCAAGGTGCTTATACCCATCATTTAGCAGCTATTCGACGCATATAATAACAAAACTAATGGATTTTCTGGATCAATTAAATACTTCGCAGCGCGAGGCTGTCACCTATACGGAAGGTCCTTCGCTGATTGTGGCCGGCGCAGGTTCAGGTAAGACGCGTGTGCTGACTTACCGTATCGCATATTTGTTACAACAAGGTGTGCCTGCGAGCAGTATCATGGCGTTGACTTTCACCAACAAGGCGGCGCGGGAGATGAAAGAGCGTATCATGAAGCTGGTGTCTGCCTCGGACGCGCGCTACCTGTGTATGGGCACGTTCCATAGCATATGCACGCGTCTCATACGCCCGCACGCGGAGTTACTGGGTTTCACACACGATTTCACGATTTACGATACGACCGACATGAAATCCGTGCTTAAGGCAATCTGTAAAGAACGCGGATTAGACGAGAAAGTGTATAAACCTACTGCGGTGTTGAGTCGTATCTCGATGGCTAAAAACTGCGGTATCAGTCCGGCACAATACGGCATGAACCAGCAGTTGTTGCGCGAAGACCGCGAGGTGCGGATGTACGAGACAGCTACGATTTATGAACTCTATCAGGCACGACTCAAAGCGGCCAATGCGATGGACTTCGATGACCTCCTAATCAATATGTTGCGGTTGTTGGATATCAGTCCGGAGGTCCGCACGCAGTATCAACAGCAATTCCGTTATTTGCTGGTGGACGAGTACCAAGATACGAACTATATCCAGTTTTTGCTCGTCAAGCGTCTGGCCGAACCGCAGAACAATATCTGTGTGGTAGGGGATGATGCACAGAGTATCTATTCTTTCCGCGGAGCGGATATCCGCAATATTCTTAATTTCAGGCAGGTGTATCCGCAGGCGAAGTTATTCAAGTTAGAGCGCAATTACCGCTCTACGCAAAACATTGTCAATGCAGCTAACTCGCTGATTCACAAGAATGTACACCAGATAGAGAAGACCGTCTATTCGGAGAAAGAAGAAGGTAATCCGCTGGCGTTGCAAGCGTATATGGACGACCGCGCAGAAGCAGAAGGCGTAACGAAACTGATTCAGTTTGCGCACCGCACGAACGGATACGACGATATTGCTATTCTGTATCGCACGAATGCACAATCGCGTGCGTTCGAGAATGAGTTACGCAAGCATAATATCCCTTACCGCATCTACGGCGGCACTTCGTTCTATCAACGCAAAGAGATCAAAGATGCTTTGGGCTATTTCCGTTTGGCCATCAACCCTCGCGATAACGAAGCGTTGCTTCGTATTATCGCTTTTCCGGGTCGCGGTATCGGCGATACGACTATGAAGAAAGTAGCGGCGAATGCTATCGAACATCATCGGTCGTACCTCGATGTGATGCGAGCGCCGGAAGAGACGGCTTTAGATGTGAGTGCAGCGACAAAGACGAAGTTGCATGGTTTTGCGGCACTTGTGGATCAGTTGCGAACGCTGAGTGAAGAGGTGGATGCATACGAATTCGCAGAGCAAACGCTTCGCATGACCGGTGTGATGACCGCGTTGGCTTTGGATCACACACAAGAAGGTATTGATCGTGCACAGAACGTACAGGAGTTGCTGAACGCCATTCGGGAATTCGTGGAGCAAAGACAGAATGAAGGAATCGATTATACGCCAATTACGGATTTCTTGAGTGAAGTCAGTCTGCTGACGGACCAAGATGATAACTTAGCGGATACTACCGAGCGCGTGACATTGATGACGGTTCATGCCGCCAAAGGCTTGGAGTTTCCCGTGGTCTTTATCGCCGGTCTGGAAGAGAACCTCTTTCCTTCGCAGTTCTGCGTCAAACCGCAGGAGATCGAAGAAGAACGCCGGTTATTGTATGTAGCTATCACACGCGCGATGGATCGTTGTTATCTCTCTTTCGCTCGCCAGCGTTTCCGTAACGGGCAAATGGCGTTTAACAGTCCCAGCCGCTTCCTCAATGATATCGACAAGAGGTTCTTTGAGATGAGAAAGGCCGCTAGCGTTGATAGAGTACAGACTTTTACGACTCCTCGATTTTCCGGTATTCCGGTATCTCGATATACCGAGAAGAAGCCAATCTCCAATGTCCAATCTCCAATGGTCTCTGAATGGAAAGCAGGAGACCGCGTGACACATCGCGTGTTTGGAGATGGTACAGTTGTGCGCGTGTACCGCGATGAAGTGACGGAAAACGATAAGATAGAGATTCACTTCGACAAGCAAGGTACGAAAACCTTACTTCTTACACACGCAAAATTGGAGCGGATTTAGCGGTAGATGAAATAGCCCGCTATACCGGATAGAATGATTAATAAAATCGGGTGACTGAGAATATCAGTCGCCTTATTTTTTACGATATTCGGTAGAACTGTAAAGAATGCCACCAACGCAAAGATGATCCACGAAACGGTATCTATGAAATTGGTGGGTTTGATCAGGATTAAGGCCGCTGATGCTACAAGTCCGATGACGGTGAAACGAAGCATGCGGAGTGTCTGCTCGAAATACGGGTTTCCCTGAAAACGCTTCGTAAGCCAGAAATAGGCCTTGCATATACTGAGCATGATGATCAGGCTCGGGAGCACGATGGCAAAAGTGGATAACACGCTCCCCCAGAAACCTGCAGCAGTATAACCGACATATGTCGCGCAGTTGATGCCGATCGGACCGGGTGTGACCTGACTAACGGCCACAATATCCACAAATTCCTGTTGGCTCATCCAACCGTTTGACTCCACTTCCATCTCAATAAGGGATAAGATCGCCAGGCCGCCTCCGAAACCGAAGAGGCCGATTTTGAAGAACGAGAGGAAGAGTTGTAAGTAGATCATTTCCGCCTCCTTTCTACGATATCCACAATGATGAGAGTGATGATGATCGTGGCGAAAATGACCCACACGGGATTCACATGTCCGAGCCAGATAAGCAAAGCAGCTGCGATAGGAATGAGGAGCGTCAGCCATGAGATCTTTGCGGCCCGCGCCATCTTCACCAAGGGCGCTGCGATGAGTGCTACAACGGCAGGACGGATGCCTTTGAAGGCAGCTTCCACGGCAGGTTGTTCTTTCCATTCGGCAAAGACCGTCGCGATAGCAAGGATGATGAGGAAGGACGGAAGAACGGCGCCTAACACCGCACCGGCTACACCGCGCCAACCGCCTACGCGCCAACCGATGAAGATGGCGGAATTGACGGCTATCAATCCCGGAGCAGCCTGCGCGAGAGCAATCATGTTCAGGAATTCCTCTTCGTCAATCCATCCTTGGCGATCAACTACCTCGCGTTGGATAAGGGGTAACATCGCATACCCTCCACCAAGGGTGAAGGTACCAATTTTGAGATATGTCCAAAAGAGTTGGAAAAACAAAATCTTAAAAATCGTACATTTTTTTGCACAGCACTTAACCAGGTAACAACCAGCACAAGACCAGGTAATTACCCCGACAGGCTAAAAACACGCAAAATCTTAATAATCGTATATTAATCTTTGTTCTCGCGAAGCTGCTGCTTGACGAACTTCGCCAACATGTTGATAGCTGCGTTGTTATGTCCGCCCTGCGGCACGATCACATCGGCATAGCGCTTACAGGGTTCGATAAACTGCTCGTGCATGGGTTTGAGTACGCGTTGGTAACGTTCTATGACTTGCTCGGCCGTACGTCCGCGCTCGAGTACGTCACGCTTCATCACACGTATCAGGCGATCGTCCGCATCAGCATCTACAAATATTTTCAAGTCCATTTGCTCACGCATGCGGGGTTCACGAAGCGCCATAATTCCTTCCACTACAATTACTTCGCGCGGCTCGATATGAATCGTTTCTTTCGAGCGCGTACACGTAATATAGGAATAGATAGGTTGCTCAATCGGCTTTCCTTCCTTGAGCATCTTGATATGCTTGCTGAGCAATTCCCAATCGAAGGCATCGGGATGGTCGAAGTTGATATTCTGACGTTCCTCGACGGGCACGTTGCTACTATCCTTATAATACGAGTCCTGAGGAATGACTACTACTTCGCCTTTAGAAAGACGTTCAATGAGTTTTTTTACTACCGTTGTTTTACCCGAGCCGGTACCTCCCGCAATGCCGATGATAAACATAGAGATGATTGTTTTTTATCGGGGGGCAAAGGTAATATATTTTTTTAATATATGCAAATAATAGCCATAAAATATGGGAAAATAAAAAATATTTTCCAAAAAATTTGCGTATATCAATAATTTGTAGTACCTTTGTAGCCGAATTTGATGTACTACCGCCTAAGCGGTGGTTCTGTGGCGCAAAAAAATGCGCAAGGAGAGATGCTCGAGTGGTTGAAGAGGCACGCCTGGAAAGCGTGTAAACTCCAAAAGGGTTTCCGGGGTTCGAATCCCCGTCTCTCCGCAAGGGGATTATGAAGAAATCCCTCGTCGAAGGACGTAAATTAGACAACAAACAAAAATACTAACTAACAAATTTTTATCTCATGAAAAAAGTATTTGCAACTCTTACCGTGCTGGCAATGCTTACCTTTGGTAGCGCAGTGATGATGGCACAAGAAGAAGCAGCTGCTGTTGAAGAAGCTGCTGTTGAACAAGTGGACGAGGCTGCTCCGGTAGCTGAGGAAGTAGCAGAGGCTCCGGCAGAGGACGGTGGTCTTGTAGCTCTCCACAAGACGCTGAAAACGAAATTTATCGAAGGTGGTGCCGGCTTCATGGCTCTTACCCTCGTTACTTTGGTATTTGGTTTGGCGCTCTGTATCGAGCGAATTATCTATCTGTCGCTTAGCAAGACCAACACCAAGGAGCTGCTCGCTAATATTGAGGCTGCTCTGAAAGAAGGTGGTATCGAGAAAGCGCTGGAGGTTTGCCGCAACACACGTGGTCCTGTTGCATCGATCTTCTATCAAGGTCTGAGCCGCTACGATGAGGGTATTGACGTTGTAGAGAAGACTGTTGCTTCTTATGGTGGCGTTCAGCTCGGTTTGCTTGAGAAGAACCTCTCCTGGATTTCGCTCTTCATCTCCATCGCTCCGTCTCTCGGTTTCTTGGGTACCATCATCGGTATGATCGAGGCTTTCGATAAGATCCAGCAGGTAGGTGATATCTCCGCTACAGTCGTTGCCGGCGGTATCAAGGTCGCTCTGTTGACCACGTTGCTCGGTTTGATCATTGCTATCGTTCTTCAATTGTTCTACAACTACATCCTCAGCCTCATCGAGGGTCTGGTTAACGAAATGGAGGACAGTTCGATTAGCCTGCTCGATATCGTAGTAGAGTACGACGCTGCTCAGAAAAAGTAACTATCGTGCCCTTGTGGCTAAGAAATAAGCTGAAAGCTGATAGCTGAATGCTAATGTTTAATTTTAAACTTTTTTGAGCAATATGAAAAACTATAAAATGTTACCAAAGATTGCCTTATGGTCGCTGCTGGCGCTGGGCATCGTGTTTATCGCGTTGTTCTTCCTCGGCGGTTCCAACGGCAGTCTGGAGGTTGCGGGTGATTTCCTGGATATTCCTCGTTTCACCGATGCATTCCTCATCTGGGTCTACATCCTGGTTGGGTTGGTAGTCCTCATTACATTAGCAGTAGTATGCGTAGAGTTTGCTAATAACTGGAAGACGAACCGCAAGAAAGCATACACCACGCTGGGTGTTGTAGCCGGTTTCGTAGTTCTGGCGCTCCTCTGCTGGTTCCTCGGTAGCCCGGAGAAAATCAATATCATCGGCTATGAAGGTACGGACAACGAAGGCGCATGGGCACAGTTGGCTGATGCTGTTATCTACGCTTGCTATTTCCTGATCACCGCTACTATTTGTACGATGATTTGGGGTATTATTTACACCCAAAAACTGTCGAAGTAAATCACATTTATCATGGCAAAGAAAATCCCACAGATCAACGCCAGCTCCATGGCCGACATCTCGTTCCTGTTGCTGATTTTCTTCTTGGTGACCACCTCTATGGATGTAAACCAAGGACTGGCTCGCCGTCTGCCTGCGCCTATTCCTCCCGATCAGAAGATAGAGGATAAGGATATTAACAAGCGCAACCTGCTGGTAGTGAAGATTAACTCCGCGAACCAGTTGATGGTGCAAGGCCAGTTGATGGATGTGAAGCAACTTCGCGAACGCGCTAAGGAATTCATTAAGAACGAGAATAACGCGGATTACTATCCGAAATTGTTCGAAGAGGACTTCGGTGCTCCGTTCGGTGTCGTTAAGTACACCAAGGATCACGTGATCTCTGTCCAGAACGACGTGGATACCCAGTATCAGGCTTATTTGGACGTTCAGAATGAACTCGTAGCGGCATATAATGAATTGCGTGAAGAGTGCGCGCAGAAGTATTTCCACAAAGCTTATAACGAGTTAGAAGAGGATCAACAGAAACAGATCCAAAAGATCTATCCTCAGAAGATCTCGGAGGCTGAACCTAAAAATTACGGTAACTAACATGGCAAAGATTCGTAGAAATGAGAAGCGTGAAATGCCGGCGTTGAATACGTCGTCACTTCCGGATATTATCTTCATGCTGCTGTTCTTCTTCATGTCCGTTACGTCTATGAAGGAGGTTAGCTATAAGGTGCAGTTCAGGAACCCGCAGGCGACTGAGCTGACGAAGCTGGAGAAGAAATCGCTTGTGCGCTATATCTACGTAGGTACGCCTACGGCAGAGTTCCGCAAGCAGTACGGTGCGGAGACCCGTATCCAACTCGATGACGCTTTCGCAGAGACAAAGGAGATTGGCGAGTATATCATCAACGAGCGTTCGTCCATGAAAGAGAGCGAGCAGGGTTTGATGACCGTGTCGATCAAGGCCGACAAAGAGACCCGCATGGGTATCATCGCTGATATCAAGCAGGAGCTCCGTCGCGCATATGCACTGAAGATCAGTTACGCTGCTACACAGCGAACAAGTTATTAAGAAAAAGGCCGCTCGATTGAGCGGCTTTTTTTATAATAGTTTCTTTCCGGTAATCCTCAGTTCTCCCAGTTCGAGTTTCTTGCCTTTCTGCGGTTTACCATTGGAATCGTACCAAGGTAACACACGGATATAGATCTTTTCTCCGGCGGGTACCAAGATGGGCTGTTCGAGCTTCACCTCTATCCACTGATTCTTAGGCAGCGCGGTATTCTCATAGATAGTCGTCACTCCGCGGAACTGCTCGCCGAAACCATAGTTGATGTGGATATTCATTCCGTCTCCGCCCTTCCCGCGTACAGGCAGATAAAGGGTCTCTATGACGAGGCCTTTTTTCTTATCTACGGGAAGCGTATACTCAATATAGCGATTGGCTACCTCGTCTATCTCGCCGGCCGGCCATAAACCGTCTGCGGGCATGTATGCGCCATTCTCTGCTTTCAGGTTTTGGATCTTAGTTGTCGTAAGCGTCTTAGCGAAAGGTTTTCCTTTGGCTTCGAAAGCCGCCTTTTTGCCTTGCTCCTCGATATTCCGGACATACGCCGCGTATTGCTCTACCGGCGGTAAAGATACAAGGTGATGCAGTTCCGCCAAGTCCGGACTGTTGGCGATGAGGCGGTAGGCTAAATGCGCCACCACCATGCCTCCCTCTTGCCCGGTATGCGTCTTGTCACCGCAGTTGAAATAGTGCTCCATGCAGTACTCCTGCCCCATCGTCTCAAACTGCTCGATGCTACGCGCGGTCATATCGAGGAAGGGCACGTTGAGTTCTTCCGCCACTTCCCGCATACAACGCACATAGTTCTTGTCGACGCTGTCTTTACTCAAATCATGTCGTCCTTCGGCATTGATCTTTCCCTCTTTGAAATAGGCGCGGCATACCGGCGACATCAAGATAGGAGTCACCTCCATCTCGCGGGCCTCGTTTACATACTTACGCAGATAGTCTTTGTAGGTCGTGTTGGGTTCAGTACCCCGCATGTCGGTGAGGGTGTCTTTTCCTTCCGCACGCAGTTTAGCGTTCTGCTCGTACACATCCTCTCCCTTACATTTCTCGTCGTTGTGCGCGAACTGGATGATGAGATAGTCGCCTGCCATCATCTGCTTCTTGACGGATGGCCAGAGGTTCTCTGTCTCGTAGAACGTACGCGAAGAGGCACCACTCTTTCCTCTGTTATTCACTTCGATAGAGTCGGCATTGAAGAATGCCTGCAGATACATGCCCCATCCGCGTTTTGGTGTCGCGGCGGGTTGGTAACTGGACATCGTGCTGTCGCCAATGGTATGCACTTTGCGTTTCGCTCCGAAAACCGGAACGAAGCACAAGGAACAAAGCGTAAAAAGGATGATTTTTCTCATAATATGACGCGATTAAACTCTTTGGGTACAGGACTCTCGAAACGAACCGTTTTCTCGGTCACCGGATGGATGAACGCCAGCACTTTGGCGTGCAGGCAGAGCCGGTCAATAGGACTCGACTCATTGCCATGCCCGTATTTGCGATCGCCGACTACCGGGCAACCCTTTGAGGCGAGGTGTACACGAATCTGGTTGGTGCGACCGGTCTCGAGGTGCAGTTCTACGAGCGAATACTGTTCGTCCACCGAGGTGCGCAGGGTCTTATAATTGGTGATAGCCAAGTCTCCACCGTCATCGACGGGCGACGAATAGACTACCGCGTTGCGTTTGTCTTCGGTAAACCAACTACGAATCTGTCCTTCGCGCGGATTGAGTGTTCCTTCCGCCAGAGCGATATAGGTGCGCTCGGTCACCAGATCCCGCCAGTACTGACGCATGTAATACTGCAACTCTTCCGAGCGGGCAAAGACGAGTAAACCGGATGTCTCACGGTCGAGACGATGCACTACGTACACGCCTGCGCGCGCGTTCTGTTTTTTTACGTACGCGCGCAGGATGGAGAAGGCGGTGGTCTCCGAACTGCCCGGCGTAGCGGCTACCGTCAGCAAACCCGGCTGCTTATTCACGACAATTAAATCATCGTCCTCATAGACGATCTTTAACTTCGGATGCGTCAGTTGGCTGTTGCCGCGACCGGAACTGACGGTCACCACATCGCCTGCCTTAAGGGCGAAGTCATGCCGCGTCTGGATCGCGTTACCTACTTTGACACGCCGTTGGCCCAGCAGTTGCTTAACCGACGAACGCGCCATTCCTCCCATCTTCGCGATGAGAAAATCCATCAGTGGAGCGGGTTCGCTCACTTTCAGAACTGTATCAGCTTTACGTTTAATCATTTCTTTTTACCGAGCAGCGGAGCGGCCCAGAAGAGGTTTTCGGGTTTGGTATTCTTGATCCATGCGATTCCCGCCATCGAGTTGATGACAAGGAAGAAACAGAAGAGTACGAGCGAGAAGATATTGCCGAGATAGATGAACAACACTATACCGGCCACACTATAGATAAACCAGTAGAGCCACGAATCGTTCTTGCGATAGATGAGCCAGTAGTTAGCAAGGAACGAGGACGAGATCATTAATCCGTTGCATAATTTCACAACGATGTTATCGGCGAATCCGTTGTGCTGGAATACGAGTGTTTGGATAAAATAATCACCTGCCGTCACTGCCAAGCCGATGAAGATAGACAACCAGAAACGCGGTATATCCAGGAATTTCGGTTCAAAACTGGCACCTCCGTCATCTTTCTTGCGGCTCCACTTGTAGATGCTCATCATCTGGAAGGGGATGAAGACGAAGAAATAAAGGAAGGTACTATCGTAACTCTTCTGCAGCGTGAATTGCACGCCTAGCAACGCAGACATCACGATACCGGCGAAGAAACCGGTATAGTTCTGCGGGTCACGAATGGTAAGGATATATGCTACGCCTATGATCGATGCGGGAATACCGACGCACCAGGCGGGGTCATGCCATTTCAATAAGGTGATGGACGGGAAGATCAGTTCCGCGATCCATAGTAATCCGAAGATCACTGCGAACATAAGGATGGAGAGTCCTAAATTGCGGCCTAAGGCGCGCCAGAGATGTTGATTTTCCATGATATCTGAATTTTCTGATTAATCCGATTTTTCTGATTAAAAAACAACAAGGGGCAAGCATGCGCTCGCCCCTTGCCCACACAAGTATTACTTGCGGTTGCGATTGCCGTAGCGAGACATAAACTTGTCCACGCGACCGGCGGTGTCCACCAGCTTCGATTTGCCGGTATAGAACGGGTGACTCGTGTTCGAGATCTCGAGCTTGATCAGCGGATACTGAACGCCGTCGATTTCGATCGTGTCCTTCGTAGCTGCCGTAGAGCGGCTGAAGAACTGAGTACCGTCAGACATATCTTTGAAAACTACTACGCGGTAGTTATCAGGATGAATTCCTTTTTTCATAATTTAAATTGAAATTTAAATTCTGGAGCTTCGGCTTCGTCGAGCTGCGTAAGTGAGCTTACGCTCGACTTGCACGAACCTTCATAAATCTTTTGGTTAATACTCTAGTTTACTCAGCTACTACGTTCAGCTTGATGTCGGCTTTTACCTCACGATGGAGACGAGCCAGTGCGGTGTACTCACCTACCTGTTTGATCGGCTCAGCGATGGTGATCACTTTCTTGTCGATCAGGATCTCCTGTGCCTTGAGGGCGTCAGAGATGTTCTGGGTGGTAACGGTACCGAAGATCTTGCCGTCCTCGTTAGCTTTTACCTTCACCTCAATAACGGTCTCAGCCAGTTTAGCCTCGAGTGCCTGAGCGTCAGCCAGGATCTTGGCAGCCTTGTGAGCCTGTTGTTTGAGGTTCTCTGCCAGTTGCTTACGGTTAGCCTCGTTCGCAATGATAGCGATCTTCTGCGGCAGGAGGTAGTTACGTCCGTAGCCGTCACGTACTTTTACGATGTCGTTCTTGAAACCGAGGTTTGCAAGGTCTTGAATCAGAATTACTTCCATAATTTTTCCTTTCAATTAAGTCGGTTAAACAATTATTTCATCATGTCGGTTACGTAAGGCAGCAGAGCCAGGTGGCGAGCTTTCTTAACCGCC
>Ga0247611_10002028_pt1 | contig 34285 bp, 31 predicted proteins | sample 177DNAGHGhighgp2_FD_192422 | JGI IMG/M metagenome (GOLD analysis project Ga0247611, IMG submission 192422) | Sheep rumen microbial communities from Palmerston North, Manawatu-Wanganui, New Zealand - 1770 DNA GHGhigh gp2 | ecosystem: Host-associated > Mammals > Digestive system > Stomach > Rumen... | reverse complement strand
AGACAAGTTGGCCCTAGAGATGGTGCTAAATTTATTGGTGGACTTGGACCATGTGGACTTAAAATATGCTGTGTAACGCATATTGATGATTTTGATAATGTAACTATTAAGATGGCTAAAAATCAAAATTTAAGTTTAAATCCTCAAAAGATAAGTGGTACATGTGGTAAATTATTGTGCTGTATAAAATATGAAGATGAAGTTTATAAACAAGCAAGAAAAGATTTACCTGATATTGGTGATACAGTAAAAACAAAAGATGGTATTGGTAAAGTAATAGGACTAGATATTTTAAAAGGTTCTATCCAAGTAAAATATCCTGATGAAAGATTTGAAACAATTACAGCTAAAGATGTATTAGATAGAAGAGAACATAAACAAGTAGCCGATGATGAGAAACTAAGGAGCTTAGAATAATGGAAGTTATTAATGATTTGCTAGGATATCCTGGTTTAAAAATAGTACAAGATCCAGATATGTTTAGCTTTTCAATTGATTCAATGATTCTAGGCTATTTTGCGACCATTAACAAAAAAGTAAATAATATCGTTGATTTTTGCACAGGCAATGCTCCAATTCCTTTATATCTTACACTTCGTACTAAAGCCCATATTACAGGCATTGAAATACAAAAAAAGGTATATGAATTAGGCGTTAAAAGTGTTAAAATGAATAATAAGGATAATCAAATTACTCTTTTAAATGAAGATTTAAAAGGAGTAAATACGATAATAAAAGATAAAGTTGATTTGATTACCTGTAACCCTCCATTTTTTAAACTAAATGAAACTAGTAATATTAATAAAAGCGAATACAAAACTATTGCTAGACATGAGGTTATGGTTACTTTAGAAGAATGTGTACTTGAAGCAAGTAAAATACTATCAACTGGTGGATATTTTGCGATGGTGCATAGACCTGATAGGTTAGTAGAGATTTTAGAAGTAATGAAAAAATATAAACTAGAACCAAAAAGATTACAATTTATATATCCTAAAATTGATAGTGAGCCAAATCATATATTAATTGAAGGAATTAAAGATGGTAATCCTGGGTTAAAGGTTTTAAAACCATTAATAGTTTATGAAAATGGTAAATGGAGTAAAGAAATATTAGAAATATATAATTTAAAGGAGGAATAAATTATGTTTTTAGGTTTATTAAATAGAAAGGAAAAATTAAAATTCTTAGACTTAGCAATCTATATGATTGATGTTGATGGGGAGCCAACATTGGTTGAAAAAAGATTACTAGAAACTATTAAAGCTGAGCTTGGAAAAGAAATAGTTGATGAATATACATTCACTAGAAGTGATGATGTAGATGTAACTATTCAATTCTTTACTGATAGTAATAAAGTTGTAAGAAATATCATCTTCTTAAACTTATCAAAAATAATGTTAGTAGATGATTTCTATAACACAAGTGAACATATTTTACTTGAAAAAATACAAAAAGCTTTCCAAATTACACCAGAAAAGCGTAGAGAACTAATTAAGCTTGTATACGAAGAAAAGGACTTAAGAGAAAAAGTTAAGCGTGCTCTAGAGGATGAGGAAACTATTTAATGCAAAGACAAAAAAGCTTCGTAAATGATAAGAATACACTATATTTAGTAGCAACGCCTATAGGTAATCTAAGTGATATTACTTATAGAGCTGTTGAAACATTAAAAAGTGTTGATTATATTTTTGCGGAAGATACAAGAGTATCTAAAACTCTTTTAATGCATTATGATATTAAAACACCTCTTGATAGCTATCACGAATACAACAGAGAAGAAAAAGGGAATAAAATATTAGAGCTTTTAGAATCTGGAAATAATATTGCTTTAATTAGTGATGCTGGAATGCCTATAATAAGTGATCCAGGATATAATGTAAGTAAAAAAGCAATGGATGCTGGCTTTAATGTTGTGATAATACCTGGTGTAAGTGCAAGCCTATCTGCACTAGTTGTATCAGGAATAAATCCTCATCCCTTTCTTTTTTATGGATTCTTAAGTAATAAAATGCAAGCTAGAAGAAAAGAATTAGAAAGTATTAAAGATAAAAAAGAAACACTAATATTTTATGAGACACCTCATAGAATTGAAGAGTTCTTAAAAGATGCCTTAAGCATCTTAGGAGATAGAAAAATCGCTTTATGTAGAGAATTAACGAAGAAGTTTGAAGAAATAGTTAGAGGTAATATAAGTGAGGTAATTGAAATATTGCCTGAAATAAAAGGTGAAATGGTTATAGTTATTGAAGGTAGTAATTTAGAAGCTGACTATACAAATCTAACAGTAATTGAACATGTTAATTTATACATTAAAGAAGGTAAATCAACAATGGATGCGATTAAATTAGTCGCAAAAGATAGAAATGTTAAAAAACAAGAAATATATGATATATATCACGGAAAGGAATGATTAAAATGGAGAAGTATTATTTAACTACTGCCATTACATACGCATCAGGTACACCTCATATAGGTAATGACTATGAAATTATATTATCAGATGCTATAGCTAGATTTAAACGTTTAGAAGGTTATGATGTTAGATTTCAAACAGGTACTGATGAACATGGACAAAAAATACAAGAAAAAGCAAAAGCCGCAGGAATTACACCAAAAGAATTTGTTGATAAAACAAGTAGCCATGTTAAAGAGATGTATAAAATGCTTAATATAAGCTATGATAAATTCATTAGAACAACAGATAGCGATCATGAAAAAATGGTACAAGATATTTTCCAAAAATTATATGATAAAGGTGATATTTATCTTGGAAAATATGAAGGATGGTATTGTGTACCATGTGAATCATTCTTTACTGAAACACAAGCTAAAGATAATGATTATAAATGTAAAGACTGTGGTAGACCACTTACTAAATCAAGTGAAGAAGCTTATTTCTTTAAATTAAGTAAATATCAAGATAGATTAATTAAGCATATCAATGATAATCCTGATTTTATTCAACCAGAATCAAGAAAAAATGAAATGTTAAATAATTTCTTAAAAGATACATTACCTGATTTATGTGTATCAAGAACTTCATTTGACTGGGGTATAAAGGTTCCATTTGATCCAAAACATGTTATATATGTATGGGTTGATGCATTAAGTAATTATTATACAGGCTTAGGAGACCCAAATAGCGAATTATCAAAAAAATACTGGCCTGCAGATGTACATATTATAGGTAAAGATATTTTAAGATTCCATACAATCTACTGGCCAATTATGTTAATGGCTTTAGACGTAGAGTTACCTAAACAAGTATTTGGTCATCCTTGGATTTTATTTGGTAATGATAAGATGAGTAAATCTAAAGGTAATATTATGTATACAAAAGATTTAATTGATGAATTTGGTGTTGATGCTGTAAGATATTATGCAATTCATGAAATACCATTTGCATCAGATGGATCTATTACATATGAATTATTAATGGAACGTATTAATGCTGATTTAGTTAATAACTTATCAAATTTAGTTAATAGAACTATTTCAATGAGTGTTAAGTATTTTAACGGAGAAGTTAAAAATACAAACAAAAATGAAGATGTTGATAAAGACTTAATAGAATGTGCTTATAACATGAAAAAAGCTTGTATTAAGCATATGGATGAGTTTAGAGTAGCAGATGCATTTGAAGATGTATTTAACTTCTTAAGAAGAGCTAATAAATATATTGATGAAACTGAACCTTGGATTTTAGGTAGAGATAGCGCTAATAGTGAAAGATTACATACTGTTTTATATAACTTATTAGAATCTATTAGATATGCAAATGTATTCCTACAAGCATTTATACCTGAAACTGCAGAAAAAATATTTAGTATGTTAAAGACTAACAAAAAAGATTTTAGTACAACAAATACATTTGGTGAATATGAAGGTGCTACATTAGATAAACCAGTAGTATTATTCCAAAGAATAGATGTTAATGCTAAACTTAAAGAAATAGAAGAAAAGCACGCTCCAAAAAAACTTGAAACAAAACCAGAAATAACAATTGATGATTTTGATAAAGTTGATATTAGAGTTGGTGTTATTAAATCATGTGAAAAGCATCCTAAAGCTGATAAATTATTAGTAAGCCAAATAGATATTGATGGTGAGGTTAGACAAATTGTTAGTGGTATAGCAGCATACTATAAACCAGAAGAAATGGTTGGTAAGAAAGTATTAGTAGTTGTTAATTTAAAACCAGTAACACTAAGAGGAGTAGAATCATTTGGTATGATTTTATGTGAAGAACGTGATGGAAAGCTTGCTGTTTTAGAAGCAAAATTAGATAGTGGAGCTAAAATAAGATAAGCCATTTAATGGTTTATCTTTTTTTTATATATTTTTAGTGATATAATAATTATGTAAATGATAAATTTCTTAAATATACCTTTATTAAGCGATTTTTTAACAATTTAAGAAATAGGGTAAATATTGACTTGCAACCGATAGTTGCGCGCTTGAAAAGTAAAGTTGGTAGATGCAACCAAACTTAATTTGTTAAAATGAAGCCGTAAAGAGGAGGAAAGAACTATGAATATTGAAATAGCAAACAGATTACAACAACTTAGAAAAGAGAAAGGTTATTCACAAGAAGAATTAGCTCAAGCTTTAGGGCTATCTAGACAAGCAGTATCAAAATGGGAGCGTGCTGAATCAAGTCCTGATACAGATAATTTAATATGTCTAGCAAGATTATACGGAATGAGCTTAGATGAATTATTAAATACTAGTGAATCAACAGAAGAAATTAGAGAAAGAACTAAAGAAGTTGAAGAAGAAAAAGAAAATAGTGATGAAATACATATTAAAAAAGAAGATATATGTAAATGTGATCATGATAGTGAATTTATAAGAGAAAAGAAGCATCCAGTAGCTATAATAGTAATAAGCAGTGTTACAGCATTAATTGCTTTAATATTATTCTTAACATTTGGCTTTGTATTTGACGCATGGAAAGACTCTTGGCTATTCTTCTTATTTATACCAGTAGTTTCAACATTATTTGATGCAATTATTAATACACATGCATTTACATCATTTGCATATCCTGTATTAGTAGTTATAGTATATTTATTCTTAGGATTTGAATTTGATTTATGGCATCCACTTTGGGTATTATTTATAACTATTCCAGTTTTCTACATTGTATTTGATCCAATTGATAAATATGTTCTTAAAACTAAAAGATTAACTGATGAAGATAAAAGAAATGGACATTATGTAAATTAAAAACATAAGGATGGAGGTACTTCATCCTTATATTGTTTATAAAAAACATTTGGTATATAATTTTATTTGGAAGGGAGATATATATGAAAACTATAGGTAATATTATTTGGTTTATATTTATTGGTCTATGGGAAGCACTAGGTTTTATTTTTGTTGGTGCTATTCTATGTATAACAATAATAGGTATTCCATTTGGAAAACAATGTTTTAAACTTGCTCAATTAGTTTTAACACCATTTGGGCATCACGCAATTACACATTTCAATAGACATCCTGTTGCTAATGTATTTTGGCTAATATTAGTTGGTATTGAAATGGGTATTGGATGGGCATTTGTAGGTGTAATATTCTGTATTACAATTATAGGTATTCCATTTGGAAAGCAATGCTTCAAGATGATTAAATTATCATTTATACCATTTGGTGCTGAAATAAATTAAGCATCAAACAAAAAAGGCTTTTTCAAGCCTTTTTTTGTTTGTAATAAATAATAACAAGTGATATAAATGCAACCTAAAGTTGCGAAATTGAATAATAAAATAGGTGGAATATATACTTTTATTTGATAAAATATAAGTATAATAGGAGAGTGGTTATATGAATATAGAAGTAGCTAATAGATTACAACAGCTAAGAAAAGCTAAAGGCTTATCTCAAGAAGAACTAGCTAATATTTTAGGCCTATCACGTCAAGCTATATCAAAATGGGAGCGTGCTGAAACTAGTCCTGATACAGATAATCTAATCTGTTTAGCAAGGTTATATAATATCTCTATTGATAAGCTTCTTGATACAAGTGAATCTATGGAAGAAATAAAAGAAAGAATTGCTCAAGAAAGAATAGATGAAATAAGTAATAAAGAGGATATTAAAGAAGATAATATAGATGATATTAAAGATGATATCAATGACGATATTAAAGAAGATGCTAAAAAAACAGTAAACGAAGAAGATCTTGGAGATGTATTCGCACAATTTTTTGGTGGAAAAAATAATAATGATGATAAAAATAAAGAAAAAAGATTCTCCTCAACATTAATTGGTGATAAAGTCAAGCTAACAGATGAAGAAATTGAATTAAAACGAAAAAGGGAAGAAAGAAAAACTAATCTAGATATTGCTTTACTAGTAGTAGGAATTTTTAGCTATTTAATTACATCATCTCTAACAAACGATTGGTCGTGGAGTTGGCCACTAATTTTTGTTGGATGGTTTATTGGATGTTTCTTGACTAATCTTTTTATTGATAGAACATTTTCTGGTATATCACTTATGTTTGGAATAGGATTTGCTTGTATTATTTATTGTAGAAGTGCCGAGGATAATGAGGATATGCATTTTTATTTAGCATTAATATTTATGGCGATATTATTTATTATTTCTTTAATACCTATAATTGCATTTGTAAAATTCAATATGAAAAACCGAAAAGAATTGGCACTATTAAATGAAAAAGATGAGCTTATAAGACTTCAAGAAAAATGCAAACGAATAATTGAAGCAAATGAAAATTATAAAAAGGAAATAAAGGATATAAATTAACAAAAAAAGTCTCAGTAGAGACTTTTATTTATTGTTTAATATTTTATCTAGACTATTAATACGTTTAGTTAACCAGTTTGCAAAGTATACTGCTGATTCTTTTTGTGTAGTACATGCTCTAGATTGTTCATTTTGTTCCCAACCAGTTAAATCAGGTCTACCTACATTACCCCACTTATCATAATTAGCTATAAAACTACTTTCATATTTATTAGCCATTGTTGTAATGTTACTAATTACTTGATCAAAATATCCTTTTTCTTTCATACCATTGAATTTATCTTTTAACATTGTCTTAAACCAATCAGCTTGGTAGAATAACATAAACCAAGGCATACCAGCTTGTAATTTGTTGCATCTGTTAGAATACTTGCTGCATATTCACCTTCACCACTTATACAACCTTTAGTATTACCAAATCCTGAATCATAATCCCATGGTGCTTCAAATCTTAATTTTTTATCACCATTTTCACTGAAATCAACATCCATAAAGAAACTTGACCATGCTATATCTGTATCACATGCTATATCAGCTAATAGATATGCGTTAACTAATGAATCTAAATCAATTACTTTACTAATTGTTTCATATGAATTTTCAAGGGAAGAATCAACACTAATAGTTGTATATGTATCATTGAATGAATAATATATATCATCATATATTGCACTATAACAAATATTAAATACATTTTGAATGTAATTCTTTATGAAATCTCTTTGAGCTGTAGAATAGATATCACTTTTAATAGTAAATCCATTTTGGAAATTACTAAATATTTTTGCACTATCACAATCAGCTAGTGGTTTATAATTTACTGTAAATTGTTGAAGAGGTTCTTCATCATAATAATAACCATCAAATTCTAAGAAATAACCAATATCAGTACCTTGATAGTATGTGCTATCTTCAAGTTGTTCAGCCTCAGCTATTTCAACTCTACCATCTTTTACTTCTTGTTGCTCACAAAGTAGATATACACCCCAGTACTCATTATTAATATATACATCAACTAATCTAAAGTCAGAAACATAATAGTCCCCCATTAAATGTGATAGATAGAACGCTGTAGCATTTCTAAGCATTGACCAATCTTTATATTCAGCAAGAAGAAGCCAACTCTTATATTTTCCATCATCTGGATTATCTGGATCATCATTTAAACCTAGCATAGCTTGTTTCTTATCAAACTTTATTCTAAGTGGCTTTTTATCATAGTTAGTAGTCCAATTACCTCTAACCTTTACTCCTGCGCTCTTATTATTAACTGTAATATTACTATTTTCATCAGTTACTGTAACATTACAAGTAGTATAATCCCATTTATTTTCTCTATTTGGTACAGTAACAAAATCCATTTCATGACCCTCTTCAATAGTTGGATCATTTACATTAATATCAATTCTTGGTAATGTATCAGATAATATTGGTGTATAACTAGATTCATAGTTTGGATTATCTGTGTCGATAACAATAGTCTTTTCTTTTTTAGTTGTTATTTTTTCTGTTGTCTTTGCTTTTGTTGTTACTTTAGTAGTTGTAGAAGCTTTTGTAGTATTATCCTTTTTTTTACAACCGATTAAAGAAACACATAGTCCTAATCCTAGGGCTGTTTCTAATAGTTTTTTCATATATACCTCCTATATAAGGCTATTTAAAGCCCTATTTAACTAATTGGCTGAGGTAGAGAGATTCGAACTCCCGAATGTCTGGGTCAGAGCCAGATGCCTTAAGCCACTTGGCGATACCTCAAAAATAGTTACAATTATATGATATAACATATTTCTTTAATTGTAAAATGTTTTTGAATTATATTCTAATATAATATAATTCGTGTTATAATTCTATTATAATATTGATATTTTAGGAGGGTATATATGGAAGAAAAACAAACTAAAATTAGTAGGGATTTTGAAAACGAAATAAGAGTTTGTGCAAGTGTAGATAGTGAATTTACATATTCTGAATATCTAGCTGATATTTTTGCGCACGCAAAATCAAATAGAATAAATCAAGAATATGATAGATCCTTTTCTTTTATTAATGAACTATTTATCATTAACTACACAAAAGATACTTATAAAGGCTTAAAAATAGTCGCAAAGTTCCAACATGAAGCTTTTAGAATGCCTGATATTTTAATTAATGAAGAAGTATCAGAGAACTATGAAATAGGTGTAGAAATACCTGATTTAATAGTTGATAATAAATTTTTCTATACATTTAATGAGGCTATTCCATCAAGCTTTGAATTAATATTATATGATAGTAATGATGTTGAATTAAATAGGAGCCACTATGATTTTACAATACTTCCTATTAGTCAACCTACTACAGCTATATTTAAAGATGCTAGATTATATGCAAAGTATGTTACTCCAAGTGATGATTCAGTTAAAAAAATCACAAGAAATGCGTCAGATAAGACAAAAACTAAGAGTATAGTCGCATATCAAAATGGTATTAATTATAATAAAATGGTTGATGAAATCAAAAGTATTTATATGACACTTCATGACTATGGTATAGTATATCAAAATCCACCTACAGGACTTAGATATGCATATAATAGTGATGATGAGGTTACACATAGCCCACAAAGAATAAGACTACCTTATGAAGTATTAAAGGATAAAAAAGCTACTTGCTTAGATTCATCTATTTTACTTTGTTCATGTTTAGAAGAGGTTGGGTTCCATACTATTTTAGTATTAATAGATAGCCATGCATTTATAGGTGTATTTTTAAATAAGGAAGCTAAACTTAATTCAGGTATATCATTTGATTCTAATAGCTTCTATGCTAGAGTTACTGAAGGAAATAGAGATGTTTTATTAATTGAAACAACATTTATAGCATCATCTAATCCAGCTGCTTTCCAAGAATCAATTGATTTAGCTAACTCACACTTAAAAAGCTATTTTGGACCATTTGAAGCAATAGATATTAATAGGTGCCATAACTTTGATCATATTTATTCACCTATTCCAACTATGGATAGTAATTTAGATATAGAAGATGTTATTAAAACAAATAAAGTTAATAACATTAAAGAAGATAATATTATTAGTAGAACTTATGTTAATGTACTTAAGGCTGAAGAAAAAGATAGATTCTCATTTTGGGAGAAAAAATTACTTGATTTAACTGAATCTAATCCACTTATAAATATTAGATTAAAACCATCAAGTGTCTTACAAATAATAAGTCAATCAAAAATATATGATTTATTAGAAAAGAAAGAAACGCTTAAGTTTATGGTAGTAGAACCAACTAAAAAAGATGCTTTAGAAGATATTTATATTAATGGCGATTTTGCGGTTAATTCTATTAAGTATGTTGAAGATTTTGATAGTGATAAAGGTATTGCTATAGGTATTGATAAAGTATTAAAACAATTAATTAAAAAATCAAATCAAGCAATGGATGAAACTGGTTCACCTACTTTATATTTATGCTGTGGTAAACTTGCTTATATGCGCAAAAAGGCTAAACAAGTGGGTTATGCACCATTTATGGTTTTACCTATTACAATCACAAAGGATAAATCAGGTCCACTTTATACAATGAGCTATGATATAGATGAACTTATGCTTAACCAATCATTCTTTGAATATTATACTTTAGATGAAAGTGATGTAGATTTCTCTGAATTATATAATACAAGTGGTGCGGATGGATATTTAAATATAGTCCATACATTTAAAGAACACTGGGGAGATATAATTCAACTTCATGAATCTGATTTCTATATTGCTAATCTTACATTCTCACATTATATTATGTGGATGGATGTTAGAAAGAGAAAAGAAGAATTAAAGAAGAATAAAGTAATAGAAAGTATTTTACAAAATAAAAACTGTCTAGAACAAGAAGAAAGTATAGATTATTCTAATATTGATGAAGTAGAAAAATATGAAGATTTTGCGGCACCACTACCTTATGACTCTACACAACTAAAAGCAATCCTTGATTGTGGTAAAGGAAAATCATTTATACTTGATGGGCCTCCAGGTACTGGTAAGAGCCAAACTATTGTTAATATGATAGTTAATGCATTCTATCATGGAAAAACAGTATTATTTGTTGCTGAAAAGAAAGCTGCACTAGATGTTGTAGCTAACAGATTAGAAAAAATATCTTTAGGCAGATTCTGTTTAGAATTACATTCTAATAAAGCTAATAAGGGTGATTTCTTTAATAAGCTTAGAGATTCAATGGAATTAGGTCCAACAGTAGATCCTAATGACTTTGATAAGAAATGTAAGGAACTAGAAGAAGAGAAAAAGACATTACAAGAAGTAATTAATAAAATGCATGAAGAAAAATATGCATTATCTTTATATGATTCTATAGTTAATAGTGAATATTATAGTGCACTTAAATTTAAAATAGATTTTAATAAAGATTTCTTAGAAAGTTTAACAAAAGAAAAATTAGAAAAAATAGAAAATCTACTTAATGAATATATTGCATCTGTTGAAGGAGTAGATGACTATGATTCTAATCCACTTAAAGTTATTAATGCATTAGATATTAATTATTCTAATAAAGATTTAATAGTAAAAGATTTTGAAAATGCTTATCATAGTTTTACTAAATTACTTCCTTTAGTTGATGATTTAATCAAAGAAACAAACTTAGAAATAGTTAAATCAATTATTAGTATTAATGCTTTAATTAATTCAATGGATTTAGCTTTAAATAAGCCATTATTCACTGATACAGCAACTGAATTTATGAATGTATATAATGCTGAATTAAATAATGAAGTAATTCAAAAAACTATAGAACTTGCTGAACTTGAAAAGAATAATGCTAGTATGATTGATTTTACTAAATTAAAGGATATTGATGCGAATAAAGCTATTACTGATTTAGAAACTACAAAAGGTTTCTTTAAAAAGATGGGTGTTAAGAAAAAATACTTAAAGTTATTCAATTCAGTTAAAAATCCACAGTTTAAAGCTAATAAGAAAGAATTAATTGCTTATTATAAAGTTATAGATAAGCATAATACTTATACTGATTTTATAAAGAAAAATTCAACAGAATTAGATAGATTAATTGGCTTTAAATTTATTGATAATTATAACGATTGTTTAGCAATTAAAGAAAAATATGATAATACTTATGCTTTAATGAATTATTTAAAGGAAATAGGTAATTTCACAAATCAAATTAATATTACTAAATATATCTTAGATCTAGCAGTAGTAAAGGTTCCATCTACTAAAGTAACATTTAACATGGTAAATGATCAATTTAAAGATTATTTAGGAAAAGAAAAAGTACTAAAAGATAAATATGATATCGATTATAAGATTATTGAATCTAATAACCTAGATTTAGCTGTATATGAATCATTATTAAAATATGCAAAGAATAGTGATAACTTTAATGAATTATTAAATGTAGCCCAAATTAATAAGATTGGTCTTGAATTAAACAGTTTAGGATTAAATGAATTAATTGATAGCTTAAAAGCTAATAAATTCTCATATGTTGATTTAGTTGATACATTTATGTTATCTATATCAAATGGCTTTATTAAGCTATATTTCAAAGATAATAATATTAATTACTTTAATGCTAGTCAATTTGATGGTGAAATAAAGAAATATAAGAATTTAATCAATGATTATACTAATTTAATTATTGAACATGTAAGTGCAAAGCTTACAAAGAATTTAAATCATAATTCTATAAACTATGCATCAAGTAGTCCTATTGGTAGACTTAAAAAATCTATTTCAAGTAATGGGCGTGGTGTAACAATTAGAGATACCTTACTTAATTATGATGAAATTATTAGATTATATTTCCCATGCTTCTTAATGTCACCACTATCTGCGGCACAATACTTGGCTGTAGATGAAAAGAATGGTAGAAGCTGTTCTAAATTTGATTTAGTAATATTTGATGAAGCTTCTCAAATACCAACTCATGAAGCAGTAGGTCCTATTGCTAGAGGAAAGAGTCTAATAGTTGCAGGTGACCCTGAACAAATGCCACCAAGCGCATACTTTAATGCAGGATTAGAGCTTGAAGGCGAAGACATTCAATTTGAAGATGCATCATCATTACTTGATGAATGTATTGCTATTGGACTTCCTAGGCATAGATTATCATTCCATTATAGAAGTAAGCATGAATCATTAATTCAATTTTCAAATATTAACTTCTACAATAATAATCTATACACATTCCCAAGTCCAAACACAGCAGCATCTATGATTGATTTTAAATATGTAGAATTAAAGAATGAAAAGAAAGATTCTTCAATCACAAAAGAAGAAATAGATGCAATAGTTAATACATTTAAGAGTGTTTATACAAATGAAAAGACTATGAATAAATCTTTAGGTATTATTGTATTTAACATTAAGCAACAAGAAAAAGTTGAAGAAGCTATTATTGATTTATTAGCTAAAGATAATACTTTAAGAGATACTGTTAGCAAGGCAGAAGAAAAGACTAAAGAGCCTTGGTTTGTTAAGTCACTAGAAAACGTTCAAGGTGATGAGCGTGATATAATAATTATTTCTATAGGATTTAGAAAGAGTGCTACAGGTACACCAGTAATTAATGGACCTCTAGCTAGAGAAAACGGTCAAAAACGTCTAAATGTAGCCGTAAGCCGTAGTAAGGAACAAATGATTGTAATATCAACTATTAAGTATAGTGATTTTGCTAGTGAGCTTAAATCTAAGAGTAAAGGTCCTAAACTATTAAAGGATTTCTTAAAGTTTGCTGAAGAATCAAGCTTTAAGAGAATTGATAGTGGAAGTGCCTTAGAAAAGAATATTGCATACTACATTAAAAATGATTTAGAAGATTTAGGATATGACTGCGCAGTTAATGTAGGTACAAGTATCTATAAGGTTGATGTTGCAATTAAATCTGATGATAAAAAATCATATGTACTTGGTATTTTAATTGATACTGCACCAATTGATGGTGATGTATCAGTTAGAGATAAATTATATGTTCAACAATCTGTATTAAACGGCTTAAAGTGGAAAATTGTTAATGTTTATGCTGTTGAATATTATAAGGATAAAAAAGCAACAATTGCTAAAATTATTGATGCTATTGATGATCCATATATTAAAGAAACTTATGAAATTAAACCAACTATTCAAAAAGAAGAAAAAGTTACAGGTATAACTTTAAATTCAACTTCTTATAAAAAATCTAGTGGTTTAGGTAGAGTAAGTTATGATAATGATAAAGGATTCTCACAAGGACTTCCTAATATGATTCAAAAAATCATAGATACAGAAGGACCAGTTGCATTTGAAACAATTAAACAAAGAGTTAAAGATTATTCTAATATAAAAGTATTTAGTGCAAAAGCAAATCAACGTTTAGAATATTGTATTAAACCATATCCAAATGTAAGTTTTGACCAAACACAAAAATTCTACTGGCCACTTAAGACTGAGCAAAAACTAGAAGTCTTTAGAGAAAACTCAGGACTTGATATTTATGATATTGCTAAAGAAGAAATATTTGCATGTATGGTGCAAGTTGCTAAGATGCAAGGTGGAGTAAATAGAGAAGATTTATATAAACTTACTCTACAAGCCTTAAAACCAAAAGCAACAACATTAAATCAAAAAGCTATGGAAAGAATGGATTATGTTTATAACTATGGTGTTGATTTAGGAGTATTTAAAAAATAGAGAAAAATTAAGAAATGAAAATCTTAATCTTAGACTTGAATTAGAAGAAATAAAAAAGAAAAAACAATAAATATTAAGCCTAGTATCAATACTAGGTTTAATTTTCATGTTTAAGGAGTTATTATGATAAAAGTATTATTTATATGCCATGGTAATATTTGCCGTAGTCCTATGGCAGAATTTATATTTAAAGATATGGTTGAAAAATTAAATATTAAAGATAATTTCATAATAGAATCTAGGGCTACAAGCAGCGAAGAAATATATAATGGAATAGGTAATAAAATATATCCTCCTGCAAGAAGAGAACTTATTAATTTAGGTATAGGTAAAACAGATTATACTAATTTTGATAATAAAAGAGCAGAGCAACTAAAAAAATGCGATTACGATAATTTTGATTATCTAATTTGTGCTGATAGTTATAATATAAGTAACACTTTAAGAATTGTTGGATCTGATAAAAACAACAAAATAAAACTATTACTTGATTATGCAGGATACACTAATAAATCTATAAGTGATCCATGGTACACTGGGGATTTCAAACAAACAAGTAAAGATATAATAGAAGGTTTAAATGGCTTTTTAGAATATCTAAAAATAATATAGGGGGAAAGCAAAATATGGAGTTACAAAGCGAAAAACTATTTGATCTAAATAAGAGAGAAGAAGAATTAAAATCATTAATAGAAAAGAATAAAAAGAAAATAAAAATATGCATGAATAAGTTAGTTACACTTAATGAAGAAAGAAAGGAAATAAATGAAAAACTAAAACTTATAAAAGCAGGTAATGTAATTGAGGGAGCACTTGATATAACAGCAGGAGTTAGCACGTTAGATCTTATTACACTACCTATGGAAAAAAAGAGAATTAATGATTTAAAGAAAACAAAAAAAGAAATAATCGCAATAATAAAAATTTTAATGAAAAAGAAAGAAGAACTAAAAAATGAATCAATTGCTTTAAAAGAAGAATTAGCTTCTGTTAAAGAAGAAATTAGGAGTATATAATAAGTGGTAGATTTTAGATTCTCCCCTTTTATTTTCTAATAAAATAAATATTGACATATATTAAATAATATATTATTATAGTAATGGTACATTTTTAAACCCACGAAAAGCCCTTAATAATAATTTAAGGAGGATAACTAACTATGAAAACTTATATGGCAAGTGCCCAAACTGTACAAAGAGAATGGTTTATCGTAGATGCTACAGATATGGCTTTAGGTCGTCTAGCAACTCAAGTAGCCGCTGTTTTAAGAGGTAAAAATAAACCAATCTTTACTCCAAACTGCGATTGTGGAGATTACGTAATTGTTATTAATGCTGACAAAATTAAATTAACTGGTAAGAAATGGAATCAAAAGATTTACTACCATCATTCTGATTACAACGGAGGCTTAACAGCTACTGTTGCTAAAGATCAAATGAAGAGATTCCCTACAAGAATGGTTGAAGATGCTATCAAAGGTATGCTTCCTCGCACTAAACTTGGTGATCAATGCTTTAGACATTTATATGTTTATGCAGGTTCTGATTATGCTCAAAAGGCACAACAACCAAAAGAATTAAAGGTTATTAAGTAGGAGGAAAGAATATGGCAAAGAAGATTCAATATATAGGAACTGGACGTAGAAAGAGCTCAGTTGCTCGTGTACGTTTAACTACAGGTAAGGGAAAAATTACAATTAACGGTAGAACATTTGAAGATTACATTCCATCTGCAGCTATTAGACTAGATGTACTTCAACCACTAGAATTAACTGAAAACAAAGAAAAATTCGATGTAGATGTTAATGTTTGTGGCGGTGGTATTTCAGGACAAGCTGGAGCAATCCGTTTAGGAATTACTAGAGCATTAATGGAAATCGATCCAGATTTACGTAAGGTATTAAAACCAGCAGGATTAGTTACAAGAGATCCTCGTGCTAAAGAACGTAAGAAATATGGTCTTAAGAAAGCACGTAGAGCACCACAATTCTCTAAGAGATAATTTGTTGTACAGTATATTAAATTTAAAGTTAGAAAATGGATATTTAAAAATAAAAGAAGAAGAGACCCCTCAATCTCTTCTTTTTTTGTGCTATAATTATTCTATAATGAAATGAGGGATATTATGAATATTGGTGTTATAGGCTATGGAAGCATGGGTAAAATGTTATTAGATAAATTTAGGGAATCTAATAAGTATAATCTTTATGTATCCAATAGGAATATAGAAAAACTAAATAATGTAGATAAATCTATAAATGTATGTAAAACTAATATGGAACTTGCAAGTAAAACTAATATCATAATATTATGTGTTAGACCTATTGATTTAAAAGATGTATTAAATGATATTAAAGATGTAGTTAAAGATGATTCTATAATAATATCATTAAATGGTAGTGTTGCATTTGATACATTGAAAAAAATAATAAATAAAAAGCTTGCCAAAGTAATACCAAGTGTTACTGCTGAAATAAATAAATCACAAACACTAATTTGTTATAATGATAAAATGAATGAAAGTGATAAAGAAAAAGTAGTTGAATTATTTAATATAATAGGAAATACAATTATATTAGATGAAAAAGAAATGGGAATGGGGTCTGAGCTTGTTAGCTGTATGCCTGGTTTTATTGCGTCTATTTTTGATTGTATATGCAAAGAAGCTAAAAAACATACTAATATAAGGGATGAAGAAATTGTAAAAATGGTATTAAATACAGTTAATTCAACTAGTGAATTAATGCTTACTAAAAATATGAGTTTTAGTGAAGTAGTAGATAGAGTTGCTACTAAAGGTGGTATAACTATAGAAGGAACAAATGTAGTATATGAAAAGTTTCCTTTAATAGTAGATGAATTATTTGATAAAACTTTAGAAAAAAGAAAACAAACTAAGACTAATACGGAAAAACAATTTGATTAATTAGGTGATACTTATGAATGACACTAATAATGACTTAATAAATAAAATTATCTTAATAAAAGAAGCACTTAATCCTAAATATATATATTATGAAAGATATTTAAAAGAATATGACAAAAGAGCGTATAATATGTTAAACAATAAAGAAGGATTAACAAGTCTTTTAAACTCTTATGAAAACAAATGTACATATAAAGGAATTCTTAATCATTTAGATAGTCCTGAAATAAGATATTTATATTTTATGACTAGTGGATTTCATGAAGCTCAAATATTTAATGTTGAATATACAAAAAAAGCATTATATATCTATTTGGATGGTCATGAAGCACTATGCTGGCCAAATGGTATGAAAAGCAAAATAATTTTGGAATTTAAAGGTGCAAAAGATGTTTATGTAGATAAAATACCAAGTTTTTTTGATGGAAATAAGCTTCAATTAGCTGATAAGTCATTTGCAATAACTATTTCATCAACTTGTAAGTCATGTAGCTTTAATTTTAAAGATGTAAAATTTATAGACGTTGATTAATGTGTTATTATAATAAATAGAAGGAGTGATATTATTGAAACATAAATGTCCATATTGTAATGTTGAATTAGAAGAGTTATGTGATGGTGAATGGACTTGTCCTGTATGCGGAGAAATATTTGTTGATGATTATATGGATAGTCCTGCGCTTGATAGTGAAATCTTTAGTGATGAAGATTTTGATGATGATGATGAATAAAAAAGAAGAGATTATTTTTTCTCTTCTTTTTGTTTTTCTTTCATTGCTTTTTTATTTTCATACATCTTTTTATCAGCTTCAATCATTAAAGCTTCATATCCTTCAAGTGAAATATCACTAGTATAAGCATATCCAACAGCAATGTTTACTTTATATTGATTTTGTAATTCTTGGAATTTGTATAAATAGTCATTTATATCTTTTGGATCTATATTATCTATTATAGCAATAAATTCATCTCCACCAAGTCTATAACAATTCTTACCAGTTTCATTCATAAATGCTTCTTTAATAGCTAAAGAAGAATTTTTTATTAGTTCATCACCTTTATCATGGCCAAATGTATCATTTATGTATTTTAGATTATTAATATCTAACATAAAGATACAAGTACTATGATTAAAATCAACTTTGCTTCTTAAAAATTCGTTATAACTATATCTGTTTTCAAATCCAGTAAGTGGATCTGTTTCTGCGACTGTTGTTAATTTTGATTCATAATCATTTTTCTTATCTAATAATTCATTATATGATTTTGCTAGATAATTTGCTTCATATAATCCTTTTTCTTCCTCTAATCTTTCGTTTTCTTGTATGTTTCTTGCAAAATTAGTAATTGGTTTAATTAGCATCTTAATCAATATGATAAAGAAAGTAAATAATAAAACTATGATAAGTGCTGTTAAAACCCATAGTGTTCTTCTTAAAGCCCAAACAATTTCATCAGATTTTTCTTCAGTTCTAGCATTTTCTTTTCTTAAAGAATCTGTTATTTTATTTATTCTGCTTGATATTTCTTTTTTATTTAAAGAATACTCTTTTTCAAATATTATACTTAATGCGGCTTCTTGGATTTCTTCATCTGTAGTATATGATAAATCTGTAGGTGTAAATGTATATGATCCTAACGCCTCTAAATAATGGTTTAATCCGCCGCTAACATTAGAATCATCAATGCTTTCCATTCTACTAATTAAATATATTGCATGTTTTTGTACTTCATCCATATAATCAATTAATTCTTCAACTGCTTTTAATTCATTAAGTAAATCATTATCTATATCATAATTTTTTGAAACAGTAGTATATATATAGTGTTGGTTTATACGTTGATTTGTCATTGTTTCATAGAATGTATCAAGAGGAACATTATTAAGCGCAAACTTAACTGGATGCCTAACAGGTTCATCAACCCAAACAGTAGGTTCTGTAGTAGGTTTATAAACGAAAGAAGAAATAGTTTCAGTAGCAGAACTAGTTCTTCCTTGTAGACTAGAAATTAAACTAATACATTCAGATGACTTATGTGCATCAGATGCATCTTTTTCACTACGCTTATTAATTAAAACTGTTGTAACAACAAATGACATTAGTAATATCAATGTTATAATGATTGTTGGTAAAAAAATAAACCATGCTTTTATGCCTTTAACTTTATTATTGTTCATATATATCACTCATTTCTTTTTTATTTTAACATAAAAAATATTCTTTTTGCAAAAAAATATATGATGAAACATAAAAATAGTTAAAAATATTAAAATTTTTAACGGCATATTTACTAATATATAGATATAGACTAATAATCATTAAATAGTGTGTTATTAATAATAATAGAAGCAAAAAGTCTTTACATTTTAATTTTTTAATATCAAAAAAAGTAGTCAAAATAAGTTATTTTTGTATATTTTTAAAAAAATCTAAAAATTTTGTAAAAATATATTGACAAAGATGTAAAAGAATTGTAAAATGAATGTAAGGAAACGATAAAGGGTTGCTGAACTATGATTTAGCAAGCGTCTATAACGTCTTACATCGTAAGGCCCTAGGGGTAGTTATAGAGACGACTAAATTTGCAACACCTTTTTCTTTTGCAACTAGACCCGCCAGGTCTAGTTTTATTTTTTTAAAAAATTATTAAAAAAGCTATTGACATAAATGTAAAAGAATTGTAAAATATATGTAAGAAATAAGTAAAAGTTACTTTACTATGATTTAGCAAGCGTCTATATCGTTCTATAATTTATAGAGCCATATTGGGGTAGATATAGAGACGACTAGATCGTAACTACATATTCTTATACCAGAGCCCGTCAACTCTGGTATTTTCTTTTTTAAAAAATATTAACTATGCGTTTACAAATGTAATTTTTTTTGATACAATTGTTATCGTAGGATTAAACTATTATCTTACAAAATGTATAAAGGGGGAAATATATTATGAAAAAAATAGTTTGTGGAATTATGTTTGCATTTGTATTACTACTAACTGCATGTGGAAGTGGTAATCAAAAGAAGAACGGAGAAATTAGTGAGGAAAAAGCTATTGAAATTTTATATAGTGCCTTTAGTTTCACTCCTGATTATGATGTTGAATCAACATTCGTTCAAGACCCAGAAAATGATGAATATGAAATAGGATATTGTTTTTCATTTGATAGTGGAGAAGCTGATGAAGATGATGAAGAAAATCCAGGTAAATATTTATCTATTAGTTACTCTAAACGTAGAAGAGATAAAGAAACTAAAGGATGGGTTTCATCAAGTGATTTAAGCGATGATCCAAATTCTTATGAAGTTGTTTATAACAGTAAAGGGTATGCATTTATTAAGGCAGGATTCTATTATGCTAAAAATATTGATGGAAAAAACTTTAATCCATTAACTGATTTTAAATCAATAACATATAAAGAATTCATTGATTATAGTAGTCTTGATATTTGGCAATTATCATATAGTGAAATAGAAAAAGGATATGAAAAAACTGATGAAGGCACAAGTGTTAATATCAAGCTTAAAGGAGATAGTGAAAAATCTAAGTTAAGAATCATGTATGATCCTATGCGTATGCATAATAGTGTTTCTTATGCAATAAGAGTTAACGGAAAAACATACCTACGTGTTTGTTGGGATGACTATAGTAAACTTCGTGATAAAATAAGTCAAGATGGAAATAAGAATAAGAACTAGAAGAGTTTTAAACTCTTCTTTTTATTTTTTTATGTGATATAATAACTTTTGTGAGGTGTTTATTATGTTTTTAGAAACATTTCTTACAGTTGCGCTTATTATGATTTATGCGATTGTAGGTTTTTGCATAATAAAATTTAAATTAATAAAAAAAGAATCAATACCTGATTTTGCGAAATTTTTAATGTATATATGTCAGCCTATATTAATATTATATTCATTTAATCAGGCTGATTATTCAAATGAGCTAGGTAAAACATTATTAATTTCAGTAGGACTCATAATAGCAATATTTGCCTTATTCCTTACTACATTTGTTTTACTTTTTAGAAAGAAGTATAAAGAAAAAATAGCTTATAGAATATATACGATAGCTTCATGCTTTGGTAATGTAGGATTTTTGGGTGTTCCTATACTAGAAGCTGTATTTAAAGATAATCCAGCTGCTTTAGGTAGTGCTTTAGCTATTTCTAGTGTATTTTTAGTAATTATGAATGAAATAGGCTGGACTATTGGTTCTTTAATAATTTCTTTAGATAAAAAATATGTAAGGCTTAGGATGATTTTCTTAAATCCATCTATTATAGCTATATATGTTGCTCTACCTTTATTCTTTCTTGGAGTAAAAGTTCCAACAAGATTAGATCCACTAGTTACAATACTTGCGAAAATGACTACGCCATTATGTATGGTAATACTTGGTATGAGACTTGCGGTAACTAATGTAAAAATAGTATTTGCTAATTATAAAACATATATATTTGTTGCTATAAAACAAATAATAATGCCTTTAGTAATGCTATTATTTGTATTTGCACTACCTATAGATACACCAATAAAACAAGCCCTTGTAATATTATCTAGTGCACCAATAGCTAGTGTTGTATTAAACTTTTCAGAGATGGCAGGAGAAGGACAAGAAGATGCGGCTAGTTTAGTATTATGTGGAACTATTCTATGTATACTAACAATGCCTCTAATAACCTTATTAGTATAAAATAATTATTAGTAAAAAAAGGTTTCAAGCGAAACCTTTTTTATTTGCATAATGATTCAATTTTTAAATCAATAAAATTAATAAATTTATCCTTTTCATCTATACTTAGATCTGTTTTTTTAATAAAATCATACATTTTATCTTTTGCATTATAAATATCTTTATGAATAGAATCAATTATTTTCATATCTATATCCATTGAATAAGCAAATTTATAAAAATCCTTTTTTGTTATATTTTTTTGTTTTCCGTTTATGGTTAGAGCCATTTCTTCTTGATTAAATATCATTAATACTGGTACTAAATCATATGCAGGTGTTAGTTGGTATTTGTTATCAATCTCATATAAAGAAAAGTTTTTTAAATGCATATCTGTATTTCCAATTATATATGAGAATAAAACTATTCTATAAAATTTTATTTTATCAAGAGTTTCGTAGTCTGAGTATTTATGTATTACATTCTTATAACATTTTTCATATGAATAATTATATTTATATTCGGTTTGACTATTAGATAATTGACAAAAATCTTCCATAGGTATTCTTTTTCCATTAACTCTATCTATTCTTTTTGTTATGTAATATAGAGAGTTATTACTTTTAATAATTCCACAGTCTACAATATCAATTTTACAAAGCTTCGCAAGCTTCATTCCTATCCATTCATAATAAACGATATTATTTAAATTTTCTTGTTGAGTTTTTATAATGTATTCACCACTTGGAAATGTTTTTCGTGCTTTTTTAATTATTATATCTAAGGAAAATTTCTTTTGAACACCTGTAACTATTTTGCTTGAATTTAAGTTTTCTTCAATTATGCTATCATCATCTATATTTATATTTGGAATGGAAGAAGTAGAAAACATTTTTTTTATGCATGAAGGATGCCAATAAGATATATCATTATTTAAATCTTTTCCACAGCATAGGCAAATATTACTCATTATCTATTTCCTCCTTTACACTAATTATTCCTATAGGGTTTAAGCATGTTTTAAGGAGAATAGCCATTCTATCATTAGATTGAATATTATACTTTTTTAGCGCAAGTTCAAGCAAATATCCTTCAGGAATAAGTCCATCAAAAAAAGGGAATAATATATTACTTTCATATCTCTTTTGCGTTTTAGGTAGAGTTAAGCTAACTTGTTTTTTTGTTTGATCATTAAACCACTCATCAGTATATTCAAAAATGAATTTATTATTATCATCTTGAGTTAACATTCCACAAAAAGAGTTATCAAAATATACATAGCCTACTCTCATTATCAATCAGCCTCCTTTTTACTTTTCACAACTATTGTTAAGTCAAAAACATTTAAGACATCATATAATTTATCTAATTGAATTGTTTTTTTATCATTTTCTAATTCAATTATAAATTTAGGACTTACTTTAGCATAAGTAGCTAATTCTACTTGAGTTAAACCCATTTTTTTTCTGTATTCCTTTACTACTTCACCAATTGACTTCATAAAAATCACACCTTTCGGTAATATTTTAGCAAATTTATTTTGAAATGTCAATAAAATATGAGCGTTCGGTAATATTTTGTATTAGGAAACAAATAATGTATAAAAATATTACCGCTCGGTAATATTGTAAGCATAAAAAAAGAGACTTGTTAGTCTCTTATTTTTTTGCTTTTTCTTTTGGTTCTTTTGTTTTTTCTTTTTCCTTTTCTTTTTCAACTTTTTTCTTTAACAATTCAGGTTCTTTATTAAAGAAATCATCTAACTTAGCAATCTTACTTCTAGTACCAACAACAACTACTACATCGTCTGGATCAATACTATCAGTACCTCTTGGAATAAAGAATTTATTATTTCTTGTTATACCAACAATGTTTATATCAAATAATGCTCTTAAATTTAATTCAATTAAGTTCTTAGGTACAAATGCTTTTCCAACGATTATTTTAACCATTGCATAATCATCACTTACACCATAATAATCTAATACTGAATCACTCATAATTTGATTTCCTAAAGAGATTGCACTTGATTCTTCAGGAACAATTACATCTGTTGCACCTAAAGCTTCAAATACTTCTTTATAAGTAATATCATCAGCTCTAACGGTTATTTTTCTAACACCTAATTTTTTAAGATTAATTACTGTTAAAATAGAAGCTTGTAAGTTATTACCAATAGCAACAATTGCATGGTCTACTTTATTAGCATCTAAATCACTTAATACGCTTAAACTAGTTGAATCAGCAATAACACAGTTATTTACTATTTTTGATAAATCTCTTACGCTTTTTTCGTTTTTGTCAATTGCGATAATATCACATTTATTACTGACTAAAACTCTTGCGACACATGAACCAAATCTACCTAGTCCAATAACCATAAATGTTTTTCTCATCCGACAATCACACTCTCTTCAACATATTGTATTTCTTCATCAGATTCACTTAACCAGTTTTTATTGACTAAACCAATAATAGTAAGTGGACCTAATCTACCCATAAACATTATTAAACAAATAAATAGTTTATTAAATGTATTTAAACTAGAAGTTATACCCATTGATAAACCTGTAGTTGAAAATGCACTAGCAACTTCAAATAATGCTTCCATAAATCCTAAACCGCTTTGTGCTGCACACACAATAATAGTAGCAGTTATAATAATCATTGTTGATAAGCCTATTAAAACGAATGCTTTAAATATTAAAGCTTCATCAATTTTTCTTTTAAATGCTTTAACTTTCTTACCTCTAGCATAATAATATGTAGAAATAATCGCAATAGCTAAAGTAGTAGTTTTAATACCACCACCTGTTGAACAAGGACTAGCACCAATAATCATTAAGAAAATAATAATTATATATGTTGCAGGATGATCTACTAAACCAGCCATATCATATGTTGTAAATCCTGCTGTTCTACATGTTACTGAAGTAAAGAATGCTTGTAACCAACTTATATCAGTCCATGCAGTTAATTTAATAAGAATTGCACCACCAAAAATAAGTATACCAGTAGTGATTAAAACAATTTTTGTATGTAATTGGAAATTTTTCCAGCTTCGTTTTTTGAAGATATCATTTAATACAATAAAACCAATACCACCAAATATTATTAGAAACATTGTAGAAGTATTAAGCATCAAATTATCCTTAAAATCAATCATACTATTGCTTCCAAATGCATCAAAACCAGCATTGTTGAATGAGGCAATAGAATGGAAAATTGAATAAGCTAAAGCTTTAGGGAAATTTCCATCAAAATAAGGCATTAGAGCAAACATATTTAATATAACACCAACAAATTGGATTATTGTTGCCCAAATGACAATTTTTATTACTAATGATGTTAAACCTTTCATTGAGTTTTGGTTTAAGGCTTCTCTAAGTAAGAACTTATTACTAACACTTATTTTAGCTCCAAGTATTGTAAAGAAGAATATGGCGATTGTTAATATCGATAATCCTCCTATTTCCATTAAAAAAGCTAATATAATCTTACCAAATAATGATAAATCTGTTGCCACGGTTACGGTAGATAATCCAGTAACACATACTGCACTAGTTGATTCAAATAATGCATTAACAAAACCAATAGATTTACCATTTCCGCCTGAAACAGGCAAAACTAAGAAAAATGTACCTGTTAGTATTACTGCTAGAAATGTTAAAATAATTATAAGGTATGGATGTATTTTTTTAGTTTTCATAGGAATACACCTCTATTAAATTATACTATAATTTACTATTATAAACAATAAATATTAAAAAGAAAAATAATACTTGATATAAGCATTCAAATATGTTAAAATAACTATTGTCGTATAAAGCTATATTCCGCTGGATGCAGTATTATCTATGAATGTGGTAGTAAGAAAGAGGTGTTATTATGGCTAAATTAAAAGGACAAGAATTAATCAACGACATCACTAAAGAATACATGAAGACAGATGTACCTGAGTTCAGAGCTGGAGATACTGTAAAAGTATCAGTTAAGATCAAAGATGAAAAAGGTAAAGAAAGAATCCAAGTATTCGAAGGGTTAGTAATCAAAAAGCAAGGTGGAGGAATCTCTGAAACTTATACTGTAAGAAAGATTAGTTATGGTGTAGGTGTTGAAAGAACATTCCCAATTCATTCACCAATGGTTGCTAAGATTGAAGTTGTAAGACGTGGTCTAGTTAGAAGAGCTAAGCTTAACTACATTAGAACATTATCAGCTAAAGCAGCTAGAATTAAAGAAAGACGATAATAAAGTGGAGGACATAACGAGCCTCCTTTTATTTTACCTATATTATTGATTTTTTTCGCATAGTATTGTATAATATTTTTGACAGTGATGTGCTAAAGAAAAAGAAGGGTAAAGTTGGTGGCTTTACCCTTCTTGCATTGGAGACGACAGTTTAAGTGCTAAAGTCTCTAGTTTTCACTAGAGTTAGATAGGGCTATTTTTTAGTCCTATCTAATAAGTATGCTATAATAACTAGTATTATAACAAGGATTACTAGGTAATCCATACTTACCTCCTTAACTCATAACTGCCGCCTTTTGCTTGATAGTTTTCATACTGTCAATCCTCCGCATTTTTATTATATCATTTTTTATGTTTTAAGGCAACTAAAAAACGGCTATATAAAGCCGTTTTTCATTTTATAAAATTTACTAAATATATACCACTAATTCACATTATTTAATGAATTTTTATCAAATATTTCTTTTATAAATTCTTTGATTGAATTATCATATTTCTCCGTATTGTTAATTCTAATATGTGAATGAGCACCATGATCGAACCACACTATTTTTTTATGTTCACTACCACACTTATTAAATAATATTTCTGATTTAGGAGGCAAAGAAAATTTATCTTCCTTACTATATAAGAATAAAATAGGTTTACTATATTTATCTATTATATTAATAGGACCTTTTTTCATATTTACATGAGCTTTAAATTTCATTATTAAAGCTATTTCACTCATAAATGGAAATATAGGACGCTTATCAACTATCATGTGATTTTTAAATGTTTCATAGAAGTTTATATACATTCCATCAGTTACTATTTTATCTATATAGTCTGGACCATAAAAAGAAGCATATAAAGCAGTAGAAGCACCAATACATATACCATGAAGCATAATTGATTCTTGTTTTAATTCATCATGAGCATATTCAGCCCACTTTATAACATCCCTATATTCTTTTAAACCAACACAATTATATATTCCATCACTATTACCATGGGCACGTGAATCAATAACAATAATATTATATCCACTTTCTATATATGGTTTAGCATAATAATAACAATATAATAATGATTCAGTTCTACCTTGTAAAAGTATAGCACATTTCTTAAAGCCTAAATCAAAGAATTCACCGTATAAATTTAAGCCATCATTTACTATATGAATTTCTTTAACCTTATCTTTAAATTGACTCATATATTCAATACCTTCATTATGCATTCTAAGCTGTTCCTCATTATCAGGAGCACTACATTCTCTACCCCACTTATCTTTAGTATGCCTTGTTAATTCTTTTTTATAAACTTTTAAAGCAATAAATAGTGGTGGTATATATATCATAAATAATATTAATAATATACTACCTATTACTATTAATGCAATTACCCATGGTTCTAACATAAATAAATCTCCTTTTTAAATGATGTAAAAGTATTAATTAAGTTATAAGAAATAACTGTAATAATTAACGCAACAAACATAGATAAAATATTACCTAAAGCTAAATTTAATAATATAAATAAACAACTATTTAATATTATATAACTTGATATTTTATTAAAATAAAATGCCATATAACGCTCTATTTTTCTGGTTCCCTTTAATATATTTAACCTATTAAAAATATAAGGTACATATACAAATATTAAAGTAGATGTAATTAAAGAAAAGTGCGTAAATGGTGGATTTTCAAGTAAAACTTCAAAAAGTATAAAGCTTAAAATATATGAGAATAATCCTATAGTATAAGGTAAGTGATATCTTAAAATAGTATTACATATTTTTAAGAAATCTTTTATTGGTCTAAAATGTGTTTTAGCGTTATTATCAAAATAAACTGTATCTATTTTCATTTCAGTTAAAGTTATTCTAGATTTAATAACATCAATTATCATATTCATTTCATATTCAAATCTATTACCTTTAACTTTAATTAAAAAATCAAGTAGATCACTATTAAAAACTCTTAAGCCTGTTTGTGAATCATAAACATATCTATTCATACAACATCTAAGTAAATATCTAGAACTGTTATTTCCTATTTTACTTTTTAAAGGTACATTACCTTCAAACATACGGGAACCTAAAAGTAAGCCATCATTTATTGTCTTATAAAAATCAATACATCTTTTTATATCTTTTGCTAGATGTTGCCCATCTGAATCGATGGTCGCAATAATACATTTTTCATTTAATTCTCTAATATATTTAAAAGCTGTTTTAAGTGCACAACCTTTACCTAAATTAATTTCATGAGTTAAAAGAGTAACATTATCCTTTTTTATTACTTCATCAAATATAGTTTTATCAGTAGTTCCATCATTAACGATTATAATTCTTGCATCCTTAAAAAAACTGTTTAGATTATCTACTAAATCTAACAGTCTAAAATTTGGTTCATAAGATGGAATTACGATAAAAGTTTTATAATCCATAATAATTACTCCTAACAATATAATTATATCAAAAATAATTATATTTCTCAATTGAGTACTTAAAGTAAATTTTAGTGTATTATTTTAAAAATAATAAAAATATTTATTGCATTTGAATAGTATATGTGCTATTTTTATTATTGTGATTTATGCAAACAACAAAAAATAGGGATTAGAAGCAACATAAAAATGTCCTATATATTAAGAGGTTATCCTATTAATCATGAACATGGCTAAATAACTAGCAAATAATCACGAAATTTGGATATGCAAATGCAAATCAAAATTTTTATTTTACAAGGAGAAATAGGGTAAAAAATGAAAAAACTTATTGAAGAAAAAGATGGTAAATTATATTATTATGGTTATTGTTTAGCTGATTTAGCTAAAAGATTTGGTACACCACTTACTATTACATTTCTTGATGTAATTAAAGACCATATCTTATCGCTTAAAGAATCATTTTCAAAAGCTAAAGAAAAAACAAATTATGAACGTGATTTTTATTACCTTAATGCGAATAAGGCTAATTATGGTAAAGATGAAATAGAAAGTGCATTTATTTATTCAGATGGACTTGAAACATCATCATTTTATGATTTGGTTTTATCTTTAAAAATGTTTGAAAAGTATCCTGAATATAAAGATAAATTAATTGTATGTAATGGTTTAAAACAAGATAATTATTTAGATGCGATTGTATCTGCCCATAATTTAGGTTACCATATAATAACAATTATTGATGATATTTATGAATATGAATATTTAAAACAAAAAAATATTGATCTAAGAATTGGTTTTAGAATTCATTTGTCTTCACTATATGAACCAGAAGTATTAGATGATAGATTTGGTTTGATGGAAGATGAGATTAATTATATTCTAGGAGATATTAAAAATACTAAATTAGTTTTAGATACAATTCATTATCATCAAAGAGGCTTTGATTTTGAAGAAGATAAATTCTTCAAGAATTTCGATTTAGCATTTAATTATTATATCAAAGCAAGCAAAATGCTTGATAGTGTAGTAAACTTTGATTTTGGCGGAGGAACACCACTGCCTATTGAAGGTGGCTTTGATTATGATAGTTATGCAGTAAGCATATTAGAACATATTATTGATTTATGCAAGAAAAATGATGTTAGAATTCCTAATTTAATTGGTGAAAATGGTAAGTTTAGCCAAAAAGATTCAACAGTTAATATTTATAAAGTTGTTGGAACAAAAAATACAGGTGAATATCCTTGGTATATTGTTGATTCATCGCTTCTTATAGCATTACCTGAGATGTATGCTTTAGGTGAACCAATATTAATTAAGCCTATTAATAACTTAGATAAAAAGATGGTAAAAGCAAGACTTGCTGGTATTACATGTGATTGCGATGATGTTTATTTTGATAAACAAAAAGGATATTTTGAAATGCCGGATGCAGATGATGATTTAATCGGTTTACTTGGAACTGGATCATATCAAAATTCGATGAATGGAAAAGGTGGAGTACATCATTGTATGCTTCCTGAAGAAAAAGATGTTATCATTTTTAACAAAAATGGTGTTGAATTAGTTAAGGTAAGAAAAGAATTGCAAACAATAGAAAACATCTACGACTTATTGAATATAAAGCATTAGTATTGTTTTAATAAATCGCATAATAAAGCGAAAAAATAAAGGATGATTACTCATCCTTTTTTTCGTTTTCAATTGTTTCTTTTTTCTTTTTATCTTTCTTTTTCTTTTCTTTTTTATGATAAAAATAAGTTGATTTTTCGTTGAAGAAATTACTCATCATTTCATGTAAATCATTCATTGTTTTTTCTATTCTATAAGCATGAGTGCCTTCAGTTGGTGGATAGTATGGTTCTAAGAAGTTTAAAGTTAAACATGGCTTTCTTCTAAATAGTCTATATAAAAATTTAGGTTTTCTATATGTATAAACTATTGGAAGAATTGGTGTATCATCAACTAAAGCTAATCTAAATGCGCCTTTTTTAAATGGTCTAATGTGATCACAAAATGGTATTAAAGCAGCTTCAGGATATACTAATATTTTTCTTTTTCTTTCTATCTCTTTAATGAATTGTTCCCTAAATCTAGGAATTTGTTTTCTTTCTTCAGGAATTGGTACAGCACCCATTATTCTAATCAGTTTTCCAAAGCCAAATGGAAGGCCTAAGTTTGATTGTAAGCTTGTAATATAAACTCTACGTCTCATTAAAGTCCATCCTGTAAAGAAAGCATCACCAGGGTTTATATGATTACTTATTAGAATGCATCCTTTTTTCTTAACCTTTTTATAATTTTTTCTACCTCTAATTCTTAGTCCTGTAAAAATTAAAATAAAAGGCATAAGCAAGCATCCAACAAAAATCATAACAACTCTAGACATAAAATATTTAAATTTAGATTGATAGAAGAAATTATAATTATCTTTTAGTACAACAGGTTTAGCATCTACAGTATGATATGTATGTTCATTTTCATCAACTTTAGGAGCTTCACTATTAGTATTATCTACTTGTTTTTCTTCTATTATTTCATTTGTTTTTTCTTCCATAATACCCGACCTCAAGGAAATTATAACATTTTTTAATAAGTTTTAAAATAATAAATAAAAATATTATTATATTGTGATATAATAATAATGAGGTGGTATGTATGAATATAGTTTATGGTGGCTCATTTAACCCTCCAACAAGGGCTCATAAGTTTATAATTGATAGACTATTTACAATCTTTAGACCTGACAATATTATAGTTGTTCCTGTTGGAAATAACTATGGAAAAGAAGGCTTAATTGAGTTTGAGCACAGGTATGAAATGGCTAAACTACTAGATAATAGGGTTGTTGTTAGTAGATTAGAAGATAATGAAAAATACTTAGGTACATATAACCTTTTAAAAGAATTAAGTAGTGAGTTTAATGATTTATATTATGTAATTGGCTCAGATAATTTAAAGAAACTAGATACATGGATTGATTATAAAAATATGTTAAGAGATTTTAAATTTATTGTATTTAATAGATATGGACTTGATTTAACTGATATCATAAATGAGAAATATAGTGAGTTTAAAAATAACTTTGTTATTGTTGAATTAAATCTAGAAGTATCTAGTTCAGAATTTAGAAAAACAAAAAATAAAGATCTAGTTACTAAAGAAGTATATGATTATATTGTAGAAAACAATTTATACGAGGTGATAAAATGAAAAATGGATTTTTAAAGCTTGCAAGTGTAACTCCTAAAGTCTATTTAGGTAGTGTAATTGATAATTTAAATGAAATAAAAAAAGCTATTAAGAAAATTGATGCGGATATTGTTACTTTCCCTGAACTTGCTTTAACTGGTTATTCATTAGGTGATTTATTTTATTCAAATGACATCATTAATGAAGTAGAAGCATCAGTTAAAGATTTTTTAAGTACTAATACTTTTAGTGGAATAATTATTATGGGTGCACCTGTTAAGGTAGATAATTCTTTATATAACTGTGCGCTAGTTATACAAAAAGATGTTATATTAGGTATCGTTCCTAAGACTTTCTTACCTAATGTAGGAGAATTTAGAGAGAAAAGATGGTTTAAAACAGATTATGATTTTGATTCAGTATTATATGCTGATTTAGAAGTACCATTCGGTAATATTAAATTTATTGATGAATTAAATAAAATTAAATTTGGTGTAGAAATTTGTTATGATATGTTTGCGCCTATTTCAATGTCTAGCATTTATTCAATAAATGGATGTAATGTTATTTTTAATATTGCAGCTAGCGATGAAGTTTATGGCAAAGATGAAATTAGAAAAGCATTCATACAGTCTAAATCTAAAGAGTGCTGTTGTATTTATTCATATACATCTACAGGCTTAAGTGATTCAACAAGCTCTTGCCTATTTGGAGGCGCAAGAGTAGTTGCTAGTAATGGTAAACTATTAAATAGTGCTAGCTTATATAAGCTTGATACAGATATAATGTATACAATTTGTGATATAGATAAAATTAATTATGCTAGAGATAAATTTAATGCTTTAAATGATTCTATAGGTATAGTTGATACATTTATTCAAAATGTATATTTCACGCTTAATGAAAAAGAATACTTACCAAAAATTGATCAAACTCCATATGTTCCAAAAGAAAATATTAAAGAAGCTTTTGAAACAATGTCAAGTATTATGGAACTTGCTCTAGCAAGAAGAATAGAAGTTACTAACTCTAAAACTGTCATTATTGGTATATCAGGAGGCTTAGACTCTACACTTGCTATTCTTACTGCTTATAAAGCATTTAAACGTCTTAATAAGGATGTAAAAGATATTATTGCTATTACTATGCCAGGACTTGGCACTAGCACTAGAACAAAGACTAATGCGGATGTTTTAATGGAAAAACTAGATGTTACACGCAAAGAAATATCAATAGAAAACGCTGTATTAAGCCATTTTAAAGATATTAATCACGATAAAGATAATTTAAATGTAACTTATGAGAATGCCCAAGCTAGAATGCGTACACTTATTTTAATGGATATTGCTAATGATAATAACGGTATTGTTTTAGGTACTGGTGATATGTCTGAAATAGCTTTAGGATGGTCTACTTATAATGGAGATCAAATGAGTATGTATAATGTTAATGCTAACATTCCAAAAACATTAGTTAAGTTTATGGTTAAATGTTATGCTGATTATGCATTTAAAAATGTTAAAGATACTTTATATGATATTATTGATACACCTATATCTCCTGAACTTAAAAAGGACCAAAAAACAGAAGATACTGTTGGTAAATATGAAATCAATGACTTCATTTTATATAACTATTTAGAAAATGGTTATACAGTTGATAAGATTAATTATTTATTAGGTAAAGCTTTTGATATTGATGGTAAAGATTATATTAAAAATTTCTTTAATAGATTTTATGGTCAACAATTCAAAAGAGAAGCTAGCCCTGATGGAATAAGAGTGTTTGATAATGCATTAGATCCAAGAAGTGGATTTGTAATGGCTAGTGATGTTGTAAGGAGATTAAAATAATGAAAGTAATTTTAGGATTATCAGGTGGAGTAGATTCAGCTGTAGCCGCAATAAATTTAATAAATGAAGGCTATGAAGTAGAAGGCGCATTTATGCGTAACTGGGATTCTATGCTTAATAATGACATACTAGGTAATCCTAATGATTTTAATGACGTATGTCCACAAGAAAAGGATTATATGGATGCTCTAGATGTTGCTAATAAGCTAGGTATTAAATTACATAGAATAGATTTCGTTAGTGAATACTGGGATAAAGTATTTACATACTTTTTAGATGAATATAAAAAAGGTAGAACACCTAATCCTGATATTTTATGTAATAAAGAAATAAAATTTAAATGTTTCTTAGATTTTGCGATGAAAGAAAATGCTGATTATATTGCGATGGGACATTATGCAAATGTACGCCATACAGAGCATGGCTCATATTTAATTCGCGCAAAAGATAGTAATAAAGATCAAACATACTTTTTATGTCAGTTAT
>Ga0247611_10002026_pt1 | contig 34319 bp, 26 predicted proteins | sample 177DNAGHGhighgp2_FD_192422 | JGI IMG/M metagenome (GOLD analysis project Ga0247611, IMG submission 192422) | Sheep rumen microbial communities from Palmerston North, Manawatu-Wanganui, New Zealand - 1770 DNA GHGhigh gp2 | ecosystem: Host-associated > Mammals > Digestive system > Stomach > Rumen... | reverse complement strand
GTTCCCATCCGAGGTTGCTGGTGACCTTCTTCACCTCCGGGTCGAAATAATGACAGACATCCGTGGCAGCGACATTCACTGCATGAAGAGCACGCAGCAATGGTGCCTTGTAGTCGAGTGCCTCACCGCTGTAGCTGATGAAGACCGTAGGGATACACAGCGTATCGTCGATGATGAACACTGGTGAGGTGGGGTCCCATGCAGAGTAGCCACGTGCCTCGAAAGTCGAACGGATACCGCCACTGGGGAATGACGAGGCGTCAGGCTCCTGCTGGACGAGCAGTTTACCCGTGAACTCCTCCACCATACCACCCTTGCCGTCATGCTCAATGAACGAGTCATGCTTCTCGGCAGTACCCTCCGTCAGGGGCTGGAACCAGTGCGTATAGTGAGTGACACCGTTCTCTGTTGCCCATTGTTTCATGCCGGCAGCCACCGCGTCGGCAATCTCACGGTCGAGACGTGCGCCATTGTCCATCACATCAATCATTTTCTCATACACAGCCTTGGGAAGATACTTGTACATCTTCTCACGGTTGAAAACCTTCTTTCCAAAATACTCAGAGGGTCTCTCTACTGGATTTTTTACGTCAAGTGGCTTCTTCTTGAATGCCTCACCGACAACCTGAAATCTTAATGTTTCCATATTCATTTTGTGTTTGTGTTGTGAATAATTTATCTTGTCCATTTCTCTATTCTGTCCAATGCCTCCCTGGTATGCTCATGACTGCCAAAGGCGGTAAAGCGCACATAACCCTCGCCACTGGGACCAAAGCCGACCCCCGGGGTGCATACCACATTAGCACCATACAGCAACTGCTCGAAGAACTGCCACGAGGAAACGGCATCGGGGGTACGCATCCAGATATAGGGGGCATTCTCTCCGCCATAGACCTCAAAGCCGAGCTTTCGGAGGGTGGCAAGCATCTGGTGAGCATTGTGCATGTAATAGTCTATCGTCTGCTGTACCTGCTGGCGACCGTCAGGTGTGTAGACAGCCTCTGCGGCACGCTGCGAGATATAGTTGGTGCCATTGAACTTGGTGCACTGTCTGCGGTTCCATAGCGGGTTCAGCGGAATCCTCTTTCCTTCGAGGGTGGCGGCAGTCAGTTCCTTCGGTACGATAGTATAGCCACAGCGCACTCCCGTGAATCCTGCCGTCTTGGAATACGAGTGAAACTCGATAGCGCACTTCCTTGCGCCCCGTATCTCATAGATGGAGTGGGGGATGTCAGGGTCTGTGATATAAGCCTGGTAGGCAGCGTCATAGAATATCAGTGTGTCGTTTTTCAACGCATAGTTGACCCATCGGCGCAACTCTTGCTTGGAGATGACCGTACCAGTCGGGTTGTTTGGATAGCAGAGGTAGATGACATCCACATGGTAGTCCTCGGGGATGGTAGGTATAAATCCGTTCTCCGCCGTACAGGGCATATAGACGACATTCGACCACCGTCCGTTCTCAAGGACACCGGCACGTCCGATCATCACGTTCGAGTCGATATAGACCGGGTAGATGGGGTCGGTCACACCAATACTGTTGTCCCAGCGGATCAGCTCCTGGATGTTACCCGTATCCGATTTCGCACCGTCATTAATAAAAATCTCGTCGATATCCAAATGGATGCCCCGAGGCAGGAAGTCGTTCTTCAGGATCGCCTCCCTCAGGAACTCATAGCCCTGTTCTGGTCCATAACCCCTGAAGCCCTCGGCGGTACCCATCTCATCCACCGCCTTGTGCATTGCCTCTATGACGGCAGGACAGAGCGGTTGGGTGACATCCCCAATACCTAATGAGATGACATCCGCTTTGGGATGCATCACCTTAAAGGCATTCACCTTCTTGGCAATGTCGGCAAACAGGTAGTTGTTGGGGAGTTTCAGAAAATGCTCGTTTACTAATGCCATAGTTATTTCAGTTCATAGTTCATAATTCATAGTTCGGTCTCACCGTCAAAGACAAACTCGGCAGGACCAGTCATATAGACATGGTTGTCGCTTTCCCGCCATTCAATCGTCAGTTCACCACCATCCATGATGATCTTTGTCTGTCGATTAGAGCGTCCTGTGAGAGCGGCGGCGACAGCCGTCGCACAGGCACCAGTACCGCAAGCCTGAGTGATACCGCTTCCCCGTTCCCATACACGAGTACGGATGTTTCCGTCATCCATGACTTGGGCGAACTCGATATTGCAACGCTGAGGGAATGCAGGATGATATTCCAAGACCTTTCCCATCTCCTCCACCTGATCTACATCGTCGGTAAAGATGACATAATGCGGATTACCCATCGACACGAAAGTTCCCTCTTTGAGTCCACGGGTAGGAACGAAAAGATGCTCGTCCTCCAATACAGGTTCCAGCATGTCTACCGTGACGCTCTGTACCTTCCCGTCAGTGACGAGAAGGTTGAGCGTCTTAATGCCCGATAAGGCAAGCAACTTTATTCGGGTATTGGTCGTCAATTCTCTTTCGTATAGGTATTTGCCGATGCAGCGTGACGCATTCCCGCACATCATCGCCTCCGAACCGTCAGCATTGAAGATACGCATGGAGAAGTCTGCCTCTGGCACAGGGGATGCTCCAATCAGTACCAGTCCGTCAGACCCGATACCCTTGTGGCGGTCACTCCATCGGATAGCAGCCTCAGAAGGGTTCTGTATAGGGTATCGCATAGTATCGACATAGATATAATCGTTACCAGCCCCGTGCATCTTAGTGAATCTGATCTTTGTCATTTGGTGAGGAATTGGTCAACTTGTTTGGCGATATTCTTACCACTTGCCATGGCACGGACTACGAGAGAGGCACCATTGGCGGCATCACCACATACGAATACGTTCTCAGGATATTGCGGATGCTCTTGACGGAGGAATCCCATGGCAAGGAGCACCAGTTCCGCCTTGATGATCTCAGGCTCTTTCCCTTTCTCCTGTACCTTCACACCAGTGAGTCTCCCATCCTTACCGATGAACTCAAGGGTGTTGATGTTCCAGCGGCGTACACATCCCTCCTCGTGACTACTGGTGGTCTTCAGGGTCCGTGGGAAGTTAGGCCAAGGATTATTGGGGTCGACAGGTCCCTCAACAGGTTTAGGCATGATCTCAATCTGTGTCACGCTCTTACATCCCTGACGATGTGCCGTACCGATACAGTCAGAGCCGGTATCACCACCACCGATGACAAGGACATCCTTGCCCTTTGCCGTGATCCGCTCGTCCTTAGAAAACTCCATTCCCGCAAGCACTCTGTTCTGTTGGGCAAGGAGTTCCAAGGCGAAATGTACACCTTTCAGTTCCCTGCCAGGAACTTTCAAGTCACGGGCGGTAGGAGTGCCTGTGGCAATGACAATGGCATCGAACGGTCCCGTTTGCTGCTGTGCCACAGTAGCATAGTCGACAGCCTCGCCATAACGGAACTGGATGCCCTCCTGCTCCAACAGATGGAGGCGCCGGTCTATAATCGCCTTGTTGAGTTTGAAGTTAGGAATACCATAGCGCAGGAGTCCGCCAGCCGCCTCGTTCTTCTCGAAAACGGTCACCTGATACCCCATCAGGTTGAGGTCGTTAGCAGCGGCAAGTCCGGCAGGACCACTACCAATCACTGCAATCTTCTTACCGTTACGCTCTGGGTGATGCAGGGTGATAAAGCCCTCACGGAATGCTGCCTCCGTAATCGCACACTCATCCTCTCGGTTAGTGGTAGGCTCATGCTCAACGAGATTCAGTACACAAGCCTTCTCACAGAGTGCCGGACAGATACGTCCAGTGAACTCCGGGAAGGGGTTCGTGGCATTCAACAACTGATAGGCGAGTTCCCAGTCTCCCTGATATAAGGCATCATTCCACTCAGGGGGCTTGTTGCCTAATGGACATGCCCAGTGACAGAAGGGCACCCCACAATCCATACAACGGCTTGCCTGTAGTTTGCGCTCACGAGTGTTGAGCGTCTGTTCCACTTCTCCAAAATCGTGGATTCTATCGTGAATAGGACGATAACCAGCCTCTTGGCGGTGTATCTCTAAAAATGCTTTCGGGTTTCCCATAATCAATATTCTCTTTGCATGTCTGCGATTTTCTGTTTTAGTTTGTTCATCTGCTCTTCTTGCAGTACTCGTTTGTATTCGATTGGAACGACTTGGATGAAGTCTTCCACATAACGGTTCCACTCATCTAACATGGTACGGGCGAGTTTGGAGCCTGTATAGAGGTAATGCTGGCGAATCAACTCATGCAACTCTTTACGGCTGACACTGTCCTCCACGAGATTGATCTCCACCATATCCATATTGCAGAAATAGTCGAAGTGATGGTTCTTGTCCCAAACGTAGGCAACACCTCCCGACATACCTGCTGCGAAGTTACGTCCCGTCTCACCGAGTACGACGACCCGTCCGCCAGTCATATACTCACAGCAATGGTCACCAGCACCCTCCAGAACGGCAATGGCTCCTGAGTTACGGACACCGAAACGCTCTCCGACTTTACCATTGATATAAATCTCACCAGCGGTGGCGCCGTAGAGTCCTGTGTTTCCAGCAATGATATTCTCCTCGGCGGCAAAGTTCGTACGGGAAGGAGGCAGGATGGCGATACGTCCGCCACTCAGTCCTTTGGCGAAGTAATCGTTTGTCTCACCTTCCAGTTTAAAGGAGATACCATGTGTCAGGAAGGCACCGAACGACTGTCCGGCAGAACCCTTGAACTTGACATTGATAGTCCCTTCTGGTAGTCCCTGCTCACCATATTTCTTGGCAATGACACCCGACAGCATTGTACCGACGGCACGATTGGTGTTCTTGATGGTGTAATCCAGATTTACCTCCTCTTGCTTGTCAATAGCCTTTTCGGCAGCGGCAATCATCTGTTCGTCAATAATGGTGCCTTGCATACCGAGTGGTACACTTGGCTGATGGATATCTCCCGTGAAGTGGAGTGTACCTTCTTCTTTATTCAAAAGACGCTTGAAGTCCAATACAGAAGGCTTGGTCTCGATGAGTTCCGTATGTCCTACGATGTCATTCAGATGTTTGAATCCCATCTCGGCAAGATACTCACGAACTTCCTGAGCGAGGAAGGTGAAGAAATTAACCAGGTATTCATAGCGTCCAATGAAATGCTTACGGAGGGCAGGGTTCTGTGTTGCCACTCCCATCGGACAAGTGTTGAGGTTGCATTTACGCATCATCACACATCCCAATACTATCAGGGCGGCAGTACCAAAACCATACTCCTCGGCACCTAACAATGCCATCAGTACGATGTCACGGCCCGTCTTGATCTGTCCGTCCACTTGTAGCCTTACTTGTGAGCGGAGTCCGTTCTTAACCAGTGTCTGCTGGGTCTCACTCAATCCGATTTCAGGAGAGATACCGGCAAAACGCATACTGGAGGCAGGACTCGCTCCTGTTCCACCCTCAGCACCAGAGATGATGATAAGGTCGGCTTTCGCCTTCGCCACACCAGCGGCAATGGTTCCCACACCACTCTCGGCAACCAGTTTGACAGAGATGGCGGCCTTCGGGTTGACATTCTTCAGGTCGAAAATCAACTGGGCGAGGTCCTCAATACTATAAATGTCATGATGGGGTGGAGGACTGATCAGACTGATACCCGGAATACTGTGACGGGTCTTGGCAATGACCTCGTTGACTTTAAAGCCAGGCAACTGTCCGCCCTCTCCGGGCTTGGCACCCTGTGCCACTTTGATCTGTATCTCTTCAGCATTCACCAGATATTCAGTGGTTACACCAAAGCGTCCACTTGCCACCTGCTTCGTCTTACTGTTGAGACTGATACCGTCAACCGTTGAGTGGAAACGCTCAGCATCCTCACCACCTTCACCTGTATTGGAACGTGCACCGAGTTTGTTCATGGCAAGACAGATCGCTTCGTGCGCCTCTTTGCTTAATGCACCAAATGACATGGCACCAGCCACAAAGTGCTTGACAATCTCCTCGACAGGCTCTACCTCGTCAATATTGATAGGTGCTTTCTTCCATCCGAAGAAGTCACGGATGAAGAGTGGAGACTCCTTCTCGTCTACCAGACGGGTGTATGCCTTGAATTTCTCATAGTCGCCAGTACGGGTAGCAAGTTGCAGGGTAGCAATCGTCTCTGGGTTCCAGGCGTGCTTGATACCGTCCTTGCGCCAATGGAATTGTCCAAGATTAGGCAGGAAAGTAGTTTGGATGTCGTATGCCTTCTGATGGAAAGTGATGGCATCGTTGGCAATCTTCTCCAGTCCGATACCGCCAACCGTACTGATCTCTGTACCGAAATAGGTCTTTAGCAGACTCTCACTCAGTCCGATACTCTCGAAGATCTTGGCACCACGGTAACTGCGGATAGTAGAGATTCCCATCTTCGCCATAATCTTGAAGAGTCCTTTCTTCACTGCCTTGATATAGTTTGCCTCTGCAGTGGCATAGTCTTCTTGTATCTTATGTCGTTTGACGAGGTCGTCAAGGATGGCGAATGCCATATAAGGACAAAGCGCTGAGGCACCATATCCCAACAGCAATGCGGCATGCATGGTCTCCCGTATCTCTCCGCTCTCCACAATTAATGCTGTCTGTACTCGTTTGCCGACACTAATCAAATAGTGATGAACGGCAGAGACGGCAAGAAGTGAGGGGATTGCCACATGGGTATCGTCCACGTCTTTATCAGTCAGGATGATATAGTTGTATCCCTCATCCACTGATTTCTCAGCCTGATGACAGAGTGCCTCCAGTGCCTCATGCAATCCGTCAGCCCCTTTCTTACCATCAAAGAGAATAGGCAGTTTGATGGTATTGAATCCCTTGTAGCGGATATTACACAACAAATCCAGTTGGGTGTTGTTCAAAATGGGGTGGGGCAGGCGCACCATCTTACAGTTGGTCTCATCGGGTGTCAGGATACCAGAACCCACCCGACCGATATATTCCGTCAGACTCATCACCAGTTCCTCACGGATGGAGTCAATGGCAGGATTCGTCACTTGGGCGAACTGCTGCCGGAAATAGTTGAAGAACACCTGTGGCTGACTTGACAGGACAGCAAGTGGGGTGTCATTACCCATAGAGGCAGTGGGTTCCTGACCGTTAACAGCCATCGGGGCAATGGTATTGGTGACATCCTCTTCTCCAAAACCGAACATGATTTCCTTTTGGAGCAGGTTGCTGACCGCGTTCTCGATATGTCGACCTGACTTTAGTTTCTCCAACTGGATACGATTGGTACTCAGCCACTGGCGGTAGGGATGCTCATCGGCAAGTTGCTGTTTGATTTCCCCGTCATAGTATATCTTGCCTTCCTGAGTGTCAATCAACAATATCTTACCAGGTTGCAGACGACCCTTCTCTGCAATCTCTGTTGGGTCAAAGTCCATCACGCCGACCTCACTGGCTACGACAATCGTGTCGTTCTTGGTGATGGTATAGCGGGCAGGACGTAGTCCGTTACGATCCAGCATGCCACCAGCGAATCGCCCGTCACTGAACAACAAGGCGGCAGGACCGTCCCATGGTTCCATAAGGATGGAATGGTATTCGTAGAAAGCCTTCAAATCCTCGGATATCGGGTTCTTGTCATTAAAACTCTCTGGTACCAATACACTCATAGCATGCGGCAGCGACAATCCAGACATCACGAAGAACTCCATGACATTATCAAGACTCGCGGAGTCTGACATGCCAGCCTGAACAATCGGGGAGATGTCCTTGATATCTCCTAATGCCTCACTGCTCAGTACGCTCTCCCTTGCCTGCATCCATCCCCTGTTACCACGGATGGTATTGATCTCCCCGTTATGGGCTAACAAGCGGAAGGGCTGGGCTAATGACCACGTGGGGAATGTGTTTGTGCTGAAACGTGAGTGCACCAGCGCCAGTCCGCTTGTGAAATAGGGGTTGGTAAGATCGGGATAGTATTGTCGTACCTGCATGGACGACAGCATTCCCTTGTATATCATGTTTGTGTTGCTCAACGAACAGATATAGAAGTCTGGATGGGTGACACGACGCTCTATCTTCTTGCGTATAATATATAAGGTTCGCGCAAAGGTACTCACCTTGTCATCACTCACACCGGTGATGAAAATCTGCTTGATAGCAGGCTCTGTTCCTAATGCGGAGTCTCCCAGACAGTCAGGGTTGGTGGGAACATTGCGGAGGTGCATCAACTGGAGTCCCTCACGCTCTATCTCCTCAATCATGATACTGAGGATCTCACTCTGTACCTTCTCCTCTTTGGGAAGGAATACCAGACCTGTTCCGTATTTCCCCTTTTCAGGTACAGGAATACCCTGCAGCAGGATAAACTCATGGGGAATCTGCACCATGATACCGGCTCCGTCACCATCCTTGCCGACTTCAGCACCGCGATGGCGCATATTCTCTAATACGCGTAATGCCTGGTCAACCAGTTCATGACTTTTATTGCCGTGGATATTCACAATCATACCCACACCGCAAGCGTCATGCTCATACTGGCTTTGATAAAGTCCTCTTTCTTTGTTTTGAAGTTTACATTTTGTCATATTATCCTTGTTTAGTCTTTCTTTTGTTTCGTTTTCTGATGCAAAGGTAAGGCAAAGTGAAAGAAAATCGTTCTGTTTTGTGACGTTTTTAAATAGGAAATTAATATCAACTTTCAATTTGCTATGTTTTTATTCTCTTTTTCTTTCAAAATGAAAACAAGAAAAGAGTCTTGCTTACGATTTGATAGTTTGCATAAATATTTAAAAACAATCCGAAAGGAATCTGGTTGGTTTTCTTTCAAAACGAATTACTTTTGCAAAAGAAAAAGGCAATATGTCACGTACGGACACATTATTTATTAATTAAAAGGAATTAAGGTATGAAAAAGATTGAGGCAATTATCCGTAAGACGAAGTTCGAGGATGTGAAGCGGGCTTTGCTGAGTTCGGACATCGACTGGTTTGAGTATCATGACGTTCATGGTATTGGTCAGAGTCGTCAAGAGCGTATTTATCGTGGGGTCCAGTATAGTACAGATGTGATAGAGCGGGTGGCATTGACCATTGTTTGTCGAGACGTACTATTAGAGCCTACGATTCAGGTGATCCTGAGAGTAGCGCATACTGGAGAGATTGGCGATGGACGTATCTTCGTCAGTGATGTGATCAACACTTACTCTATCCGTACTGGTGAGAGTGGTGATACTGTATTAAAAGATAAGAAATAGGATAACAACACAAACACAACTTAAACACAATGATGATGAATGAGATTGGATTATCACTTGATACCGTTTGGATGCTGTTAGCAGCCATGTTGGTATTTTGGATGCAGCCGGGGTTCGCCCTGTGTGAGGCAGGTTTTACACGTAGTAAGAACACGGCGAATATATTGATGAAGAACTTTGTCGACTTCATGTTCGGCTCGTTATTGTTCTTCTTCATAGGTTTCGGTTTGATGTTTGGAAGTGACGGTGCTGGGTTTATCGGAGCCCCAAACTGGGGTGACCTCTCTTTCTATAAGGGTGACTTACCCGTAGAGGGCTTCTTGATATTTGAGACGGTATTCTGTGCCACTTCAGCAACGATAGTCAGTGGTGCCATGGCGGAACGCACAAAGTTCTCGATGTATCTGATTTATAGTGCGTTCATCTCACTATTGATCTATCCGGTAGAAGGTCATTGGACGTGGGGTGGAGGCTGGCTATGCAATGATGCAGCCGATAGTTTTATGATAACCACGTTTGGCGATGTATTCCATGATTTCGCAGGATCAGCGATAGTACATAGTGTTGGTGGCGTACTCGCCTTGATAGGTGCTATGGCGTTAGGTCCCCGTATCGGGAAATATGATGCTGACAAGAAGAGTCGTGCTATACCAGGGCATAACCTTGCTTTGGCTTCCTTAGGTGTCTTTATCCTTTGGATGGGCTGGTTTGGTTTCAACCCAGGCTCACAACTTGCAGCAAGTGGAGAGGTCAACCGCATCGCGATCTCTCATGTGTTCCTGACAACCAACCTTGCAGCAGTAGCAGGTGGTACGGCAACGATGTTCCTGACATGGGTGAAATATGGAAAACCTTCTTTGTCACTGACATTGAATGGTGTGCTGGCAGGTCTGGTAGGTATCACGGCAGGTTGTGACCTCGTATCTCCTATTGGTGCTGTGATTATTGGAACGCTCTGTGGATTAGTGCTTGTCTTTGCCATTGAGTTTATCGACCACAAGTTACATATTGATGATCCTGTCGGTGCTTCCAGCGTTCATGGTGTATGTGGTATCTTAGGTACACTGATGACGGGATTGCTCTCCATGAGTAATGGTGCCTTCTATGGACATGGCTGGGGCTTCTTTGGTGCAGAGTGCTTTGGTATTCTGGTTATCGACCTTTGGGCTGCCGCCTGTGGTTTTGTATTATTCTATGGTATCAAGAAACTGCATGGTCTTCGTGTGGAGGCTCGTGTGGAGGAAGAAGGACTGGATATCTATGAGCATGGAGAGAGTTGCTATAACTAAAAATAAATTGTCATTATAAGCGTTATTTTAAGGTATGAGAAAGATTGTTATTTTAGCAATGGGACTGGTGGCAAGTGCCACCGCCCTTGCACAGGACAAGATTGAGGCGACAATTGGAGCCGATTTCGTGAGTCAGTATATCTGGCGTGGACTCGACTGCGGTAATGTCAGCCTGCAGCCCACACTCGGCATCGCCTACAAAGGATTCAGCCTCTCGGCATGGGGCTCGGTAGGATTCAAGTCGGAAGACACAAAGGAGTTCGACCTCACAGCCTCCTATACTACAGGAGGACTGACCGTCGGAGTGACAGATTATTGGTTTAACTCACCAGAGGAGCGCTATTTCTGTTACAACGCACACAGTACCAGTCATGTCTTCGAAGCGTCAGTCGCCTACGACTTTGGACTACTCTCTGCCGCATGGTACACCAACTTCGCAGGCAACGACGGACTCAACAAGTCGGGTAAACGGGCTTATTCCTCCTATTTCGAGGTGAATGCCCCTTTCCACCTTGCCACATGCGAATGGACGGGAACATTAGGTGTAGTGCCCTATGCCACGGATTTCTATGATACTTCAGGCTTCGCAGTGACGAATGTCGCATTGAAAGCCGCGAAAGATATCAAGATTACCGACTCCTTCTCTGTCCCGATATTCGCACAGGTGGTCGCCAACCCCTGTTCGCAGAAAGTCTATTTTGTCTTTGGTTTCACGCTTAAAGCACTTTAAACTGGTGTCTCGGCATGGCTGGCTCGTCGCTAGCCATGCTTACTCATTACGAAATGCAAAAAAAATCCTTTTGCATTTCGCTTGCTTTTTCGCAACTTTGTAACCCGAACTCACTTAAATGGTTAAGTACAAATACGGTAAATATAATATTTGATATGAAAATGATTTTAAACTGGGTGATCGTTGCCATCCTCATCTGTAGTCCGGTAGTGTAAACCTTCTGATAATAACGTCTGTTCTTAATTAAACATCTTCTTGTCTTTCAATTTGTCAAGAATTGTACTCTTTTTCTTTCAAAGGAAAAGGGTTTCTTTTTGTTTTCTTTCAAATTGTTAGTTTTTTAAATTATTTAGAAACAAAAAGAAAGAAAACGAGAGATTCTTCTTTCTAAATGATTTATCTTTGCAGAATGAAATATGCAAAGTGACATCAATAGGTAAATAAAGTAAACTTCAATTCAATCAAAACATGGAAACTAAATATATCTTCGTCACAGGCGGTGTTGTTTCGTCATTGGGAAAGGGTATCATTTCCGCCAGTATCGGAAAACTGCTTCAGGCACGTGGCTATAAAGTCACGATACAGAAGTTTGACCCCTACATCAACATCGACCCAGGGACACTGAATCCCTATGAGCATGGAGAATGCTATGTAACCGTGGATGGGATGGAGACCGATTTGGACTTGGGACATTATGAGCGTTTTACGGGTATTGAGACTACCCGTGATAACTCCATCACCACAGGACGTATCTATAAGACGGTAATCGACCGGGAACGACATGGTGACTATCTGGGTAAAACAATTCAGGTAGTCCCTCATATCACTGATGAGATCAAGCGTCGTATGTTACGGGAAGGACTGAATGAGGGATTGGATTTCGTCATTACAGAGGTAGGTGGTACTATCGGTGATATTGAGAGTGCCCCTTTCATGGAGGCTATCCGACAGTTACGTTGGCAATTAGGACGTAACGCGGTCTGTGTACATCTCACCTATGTACCCTATCTGAAAGCCGCAGATGAGTTAAAAACCAAACCCACTCAGCATTCTGTCAAAGAGTTGCAGGGAATGGGTATACAGCCTGATATCCTTGTGCTGCGTACCGAGCGTCATCTGGATGATGCCCTTCGCATGAAAGTCGCCTCTTTCTGTAATGTCGATTTGGAATGTGTGGTGCAGAGTGAGGATATGCCCAGTATCTATGAGGTACCAGTCAGTATGCAGCGACAAGGACTTGATGCTGCCATCATGCGGAAGATTGGTATTCCAGTAGGAGAGACACCTGCTATGAAGTCGTGGCACGACTTCATACGGAAACAGCGTTCCGCCACCCGTGAGGTGCATATCGGACTGGTAGGCAAATATGATTTACAGGATGCGTATAAGAGTATTCGGGAGAGTCTGAATCTCGCAGGCATCTATAACGATGTGAAGGTTAGTCTCCATTTCATCAATAGTGAAGACATCACGAGCGAGAATGTCACAGAGCGACTGGAAGGTATGGCGGGCATTATCATCTGTCCGGGATTCGGACAACGAGGCATTGAGGGCAAACTCTTAGCGGCACAATATACCCGGACACACGATATTCCTACCTTCGGCATCTGTCTGGGTATGCAGATGATGGTGATAGAGTTCGCCAGGAATGTACTGGGTTATAAGGATGCCAATAGTTGTGAGATGGATGTGCAGACCACGCACCCTGTCATCGATTTGATGGAGGAGCAGAAGACGATTACACAGATGGGAGGAACCATGCGACTGGGTGCCTATGACTGTGAACTGGTAGCAGGTAGCAAGGTGGCTGAGGCATACGGTCAGAAGACACTCATCAAGGAACGTCACCGTCATCGTTATGAGTTCAATAACCAATATACGGAGGAATATGAGCAGAACGGTATGAGACTGGTGGGTATCAATCCTACTGCCCATCTGGTGGAAATCGTTGAGATTCCCACTTTACGCTGGTATATCGGTACACAGTTTCATCCAGAATATTCCTCTACCGTGCTTCATCCACACCCTTTGTTTATGTCATTTATAAAAACTTGTAGTGATGGAACAGTTGAAGCATGAGTGTGGAGTGGCGATGATTCGCCTGTTGAAACCGTTAGACTACTACCAACGGAAATACGGTACGTGGCGGTATGGACTGAACAAACTCTATCTGTTGATGGAGAAACAGCATAACCGTGGACAGGAGGGTGCTGGTATCGCCTGTGTTAATCTGGATGCACCGGCTGGCGAGGAGTATATGTTTCGTGAACGTGCCGAGGGAAAAGAGGCAATCACGGAGATTTTCAAACGGACGGACGACTCTTTTGCAGGACAGTTATATATGGGGCATCTGCGCTATTCCACGACGGGAAAGAGCGGGTTGACCTTTGTGCATCCTTTCTTACGTCGTAATAACTGGCGGGCTAAGAACCTCTGTCTTTGTGGCAATTTCAATATGACGAATATCGAGGAGGTCTTTCAGTTTCTAACCAGTCAGGGACAGTCACCTCGTATCTATGGTGACTCCTATATCATGCTGGAGTTGATGGGACACCGTCTCGACAGGGAGGCGGAACGGCTCTACGCGGAGGCTAAGGAGAGACAATTAGAGGGTACGGCTGTCACACAGTATATCGAAGACCATATACGGATGGAGCATGTCCTTCAAAAGACATTGAAGCATTTCGATGGCGGTTATGTGATGTGTGGTATGACAGGCAGCGGAGAGATGTTTGCCATGAGAGACCCGTGGGGCATCCGTCCTGCGTTCTATTATCAGGATGACGAGGTGGTGGTGATTGCCAGTGAGCGTCCTGTGATACAGACGGTGTTTGACCTGTCCGCAGAGGATATCCATGAGCTACAGCCAGGGCAGTCATTGCTGATCCGTAAGAGCGGGGAGCAGTGTCTGGAACAGATACTGCCAGCCCAGCAGTATAGTGCCTGTTCCTTCGAGCGTATCTATTTCAGTCGGGGCTCCGACCGTGATATCTATCAGGAGCGTAAACGCTTGGGTGAGCAGTTGATGCAACCGATCATGCAGGCAATCAACGGGGATGTGTCACATACCGTATTCTCCTATATTCCCAATACAGCGGAGGTAGCCTTCTATGGTATGACGGACGGTTTCCGTCGCTTGGATCACGAGGTACGTATTGAGAAGGTGGTGTGGAAAGATATCAAGTTACGGACTTTTATTACCGAAGGTACAGAGCGTAACGACCTTGCCGCCCACGTCTATGATGTCACCTATGGCAGTCTGACACCCTATGTGGATAATCTGGTGATTATCGACGACAGTATTGTGAGAGGTACTACCTTACGGGAGAGTATCTTCAAGATTCTCGACCGTCTGCATCCCAAACAGATCGTGATGGTGTCCAGTTCTCCCCAGATCCGTTATCCCGACTATTACGGTATTGACATGTCGAGGTTGGAGGAACTTTGTGCCTTCCGTGCTGCGATAGCCCTTATCCAGGAGCGTGGTATGCAGCAACTCATCGCCGATACCTATCATGCCTGCAAACAAGACCCAGAGTCGGAGAATCATGTGCGACAGATCTATGAGCCTTTCACTACGGAAGAGATCAATACTAAGATGGTGGAGATGCTATGTCCAGAAGGGATGAAGACACCAGTCGTCTTGGTTTATCAGAGTATTGAGGGACTGCATCATGCCTGTCCGCATCATCCTGGTGACTGGTATTTCACGGGACACTATCCCACCAAAGGCGGTGTGCGGATGGTCAACCGTGCCTTTGTGAATTATGTAGAGCAAGTATTGAAGTTACAACTATAAAAAAGGAGTATGTTATGTGTGGAATCGTAGCGATATTGAATGTGAAGGAGCAGACACAGCAACTGCGTCAGAAAGCGTTGGGAATGAGTCATAAGATACGGCATCGTGGTCCTGACTGGAGTGGTATCTATTGTGGTAAGTCGGCAATCCTTGCCCATGAGCGATTGAGTATCGTTGACCCGGAGTCAGGAGGACAACCATTGTTCTCACCAGACGGCAAACAGATTCTTGCTGTCAATGGGGAGATCTACAACCATCAGGAGATTCGTAAGCGTTATGAGGGGAAGTATGCGTTCCAGACAGGTTCGGACTGTGAGGTCATCCTTGCCTTGTATCAGGATAAGGGAATTGACTTCCTGGAGGAGTTGAGTGGTATCTTCGCCTTTGTACTCTATGACGAGGAACGGGATGAGTTCCTCATTGCAAGAGACCCGATAGGGGTCATCCCCCTCTATATCGGTTATGATGACGATGGTACCGTCTATGTCGCCTCAGAGTTGAAGGCATTGGAAGGACAATGCCAGCGTTATGAGCCTTTCCTGCCGGGACACTACCTGCATGGTAGTTCAAAGTTTACAGTTCATAGTTCACAGTTGGCTGCGCATAAAGGGACTGAGGAAAATAACTATGAACTATGCACTATGAACTATGCACTCCCCCCCGTGAACTATGAACTAAAACGCTATTACCATCGTGACTGGATGTCGTATGATGCCGTCAAGGACAATGGGGCAAGTTCGGAGGATATTCGTCAGGCGTTGAGGGCGGCTGTCAAACGCCAGTTGATGTCGGATGTGCCTTATGGTGTACTGCTCAGTGGTGGTCTTGACTCCTCCGTGATCTCCGCTATTGCGGAGAAATATTCTGAGATGCGTATCGAGGATAACTCCCAGACAAAGGCTTACTGGCCTCGTCTGCATAGTTTTGCGGTGGGACTGAAAGGGGCACCAGATTTGGCGAAAGCGAAGTTGGTAGCCGACCATATCGGGACGGTGCATCATGAGATCAACTATACCATTCAGGAGGGACTGGATGCCATCCGTGATGTTATCTATTTCATCGAGACGTACGATGTCACCACGGTACGTGCCTCTACTCCGATGTACCTTCTGGCACGTGTCATCAAGTCGATGGGTATTAAGATGGTACTCTCTGGCGAGGGTGCTGATGAGATATTCGGAGGCTATCTCTATTTCCATAAGGCTCCTGATGCTAAGGCTTTCCATGAAGAGACGGTGCGTAAACTCTCCAAACTCCATCTGTATGACTGTCTGCGTGCCAATAAGAGTCTGTCGGCATGGGGTGTGGAGGGACGTGTGCCCTTCCTCGACAAGGAGTTCTTGGATGTCGCCATGCGTACCAATCCCACAGCGAAGATGTGTCCGGGAAAGACGATGGAGAAACGGATTGTCCGTGAGGCTTTCGCTGATATGTTACCAGAGGAGATTGTATGGAGACAGAAAGAACAGTTCAGTGACGGGGTAGGGTATTCGTGGATTGACACCCTCAAACAGATCACTGCGGAGGCTGTCACTGACGAGCAGATGGCGCATGCTGCGGAACGCTTCCCTATTAATCCGCCCAAGAATAAAGAGGAGTATTACTATCGTAGTATCTTTGCGGAGCATTTCCCTTCCGACAGTGCGGCACGTAGTGTACCCAGTGAGGCGAGTGTTGCCTGCTCCACGGCTATCGCTTTGGAATGGGATGAGGCTTTCAAGAATATGAATGACCCCAGTGGACGTGCTGTGAAGGGTGTTCACGAACAGGCTTATTGATAAAACAAAGCCTTTATTCACTACGATTAAAGCCCTTAAACGACTCGTTTAAGGGCTTTAATTGACTTTATTTTCCGTATATTTCTTTCAGTTTACCGAGGAGTGTTTCACCTCGTAGGTCCATGGCGACAATCTTACCAGTGGGGTCAACGAGGACATTGGAAGGAATACTGCTGACACCATAGGCTTCGGCAGCTGCACATTTCCAACCTTTCAGGTCACTCATCTGTCGCCATCTCATACCGAGTTGCTGGATAGCATTGACCCATGCGTCTTTCTTCTGGTCGAAGGAAACACCCACCACATCGAAGCCTTTAGCGTGATATTGCTCATAGGCGGCAACGACAAACGGCATCTCCCGACGACAAGGACCACACCAGGATGCCCAGAAATCAACCAACACATAATTACCTGTTCCTACCCATTGACTGAGTTTTACAGGTTTGTCCTCGACATCCTTCATCTCCAACTCATGGAACAGGATACCTGGTTTACGCTTCTCGTAACCCGCCAACAGTTTCTTGGGAATCTCCAAGTCAGGATGACGATAGTAGGAAGCCTTAGGGTTGAGGGCGGCTTTCAGTTCCTCATAACTGAACTGGTACATCGCGTCCTTGATATATTTGACGGGCAAATCATTATCTTGGTTGTCACGGATTATCTCCTTGATAAGTTTCAACTGCTCATTGCCGATGGAGTCCAGACGGTCGGACAGGATCTTTGCCTTCGCCTTACTCTCTGGGAGTTCACCGTTAGGGTCTTTCTCGTGGATGGCGCGATATTCTTTCAAGATGTTATCAGCCTGTTTGTCATAAGCATCCATCAGTGGCTGATAGGGGTCAATTGTAGTTTGTGCCTGCGCCGTCATCGTAACGGCAAACAGTGCTAAAGTAATCAGTCTTCTCATATTTATAAGATTAATAATTTCTGCAAAGGTACGATTAAGTGAGAAGAAAACCAAAAGAATTTTGAAATTATTCGTTCTCATTCAAGTCTTCGATGCCTCCGATCGATGATGAAGATGCCTTGCGTAGGGGTAGTCAGTTACTACTGTTGGGTATTAGTGCCGTCCTTCGAGGGGTAAAGTGGCATCCTTTCAACCGTTCGGCTATAGCCAAACAACTAAACGACTCCAGCCAAACAACTGAACGGCTATAGCCGAAAGCAAACCGCTCAAAAAACAGTTACTGTCTGGGTAGGGAGATGGTAGTGGGATGGTAGTGCGATCATTTCAATCCCACTACCCGTCTGCGTCCTTTGTACATCGGCATTTCAGCCATTTGAGTAATGCGATAGGGGGACTATTCATCCTGTAGCAGGATTGTAGCAGGATTGTAGCACGATAAATCACAATCGTGCTACATGCTCCGTCCTTTATTTATCGGCATTTCAGCCACATTGTAGCAGGGATAGCAGGATTTTCTTCCTTTCAAACCCTTCGAGGTGGAGAACCGTTATGATACGTTAAAAATGAGGTTGAGTAGTTAATAATGTGGAAATCCTGTATAGTAATCCCATGGTAACTTCGTATACATATAATGTATGATTGAAAAAGAAATAACTGAAACCTATTACTTCAAACCTACTGACTTTAACGAAAAAGGCAGGAGGATTTCAGATGGTATGACATTCCGCGATGTGGTGAAAGAGTTTGAGCGAGATTTCCATGAGCGTCACTCAGCGGAATACGCTTTGAATCTCTATGCCAATTCCCAGACAATGAACCTGTTGGCAAGATCAAATGACGCTGCACCTTTTCTGTTATATGGAATGGACCTGACACAAGGGAAATCGTTCGATGCCGTTCAAGACCCTTTCGTCAATCACGAAATGGAGAAGTGTAGTGAGAAGATTTATGTATATGGTATTGACTCTGCTTTTATGACGGAGTTCGATGAGTATGGCTATCCTATATTGAATGAGAATAGTGGCATTTTCCCCTTGACTCTACTCGTAGATGATACGATGCGAGATGGAGAACTCAGATTAGCCGTTCCTACATTGGATGATGGGGACGAGACCGAGAATGTCACTATTGATGTACCACAATTTGAATATGCATGATGGAAACGAAAGAGCAAGAAAGACATTGGCATCTGGTGCGCAATGATAATGGCGAATGGATAAGTGATGAGAACGTGGTTTTCCTTACTAAGCAAGAAGCAAGGCATCTTCAAATCATGTCAAAATTGGCAGGTAAGCAGATTTCTATCCAGCATGGGTATGATGGAACATTGTGGTGTTATAAACATGAATTAGTAAATATAACCAATCCCAAAAGTATAGATATGGAGAAAACATCGATTTCAAGAATGAAGAATGGTCTACTTGACAAGGATCACAAACTCTACGAGATTCTTAAAGGGAAAGATGCCCCAGCATGGTGGAATGACCTGAAGTGTGACAAGGATATTTACATTGAGGTAAGGAAAGGGAATATCATTGATGCCTATTACCTTGGTGGTAGAATGGCAGAAATTAAACTTGATAGGGATAATCAGATTGTAGTAACAGCGCATCCTAAATACATGGGAATTATAGACGAAAAGGATGGACGGTATTATAGAAAAGGCATGAAAGATGGTAAAGTTATATATACTCCGATATACAAAGATTGTTCAGAATGGCTATTGAATAGGAAAGAGGAAATGAAAGCAAATATTCAAAAACATTATTCAGGAAGCAATGACGGAGAAGGCACTTCAGAAAAGTATATTCAAGGATGCCTTATTCTTAATGGCAGAGACAAATATCTTGATTCCGAGTTTGCACACAGACTGTATGAAGGGCAGAATAAAACGGTAAGAATAGATCTTGTCAAGATAGAAAATGGATTCATCGTGTTTGAAGAATTAAAAAGAATAGGTGACTACAGACTAAGAAACATGATGGGAGATCCTGAGATTTTGAAGCAAATTAAGAATTATCGTAAATTCTTAAATGTTAACAAGGACATATTGACGATGTATTATAGAACTCTGTATGAAATAAAAAAAAGACTGGATTTGCCAGTGCCAAAAGTTGGCAATGTCAACGATTTGGTGGTTGATCCGGAGCCGCAATTACTCATAGCAAATAACTACGAGAAAATAACAGATGGTAAAGAAAAAAGAATTGCAGAAATTGAAAAGATACTTGCAACAATCGGTGTGAAACCTAATTATTGTAACCAATGAACATTAAAATCCATCGCGGCACTCACCAGATAGGCGGATGTGTCACTGAATACGAATATAACGGGTGGCGGTTGTTTGTCGACTATGGCGAAGAACTGCCAGGTGGACCGAAGTCTGGAGATTTGCAGATTGAGGGCTTGACACATGGTGATATATCGAAGAGTGCGTTGCTCATTACACATTATCATGGTGATCACATTGGCAGTATTACCAAACTGCCAGAAAAACTGCCCATATATATTGGTAAGGTGGGACGAGAGATTCAATTGGTACTGTCTAATCATCTTAAATCTGTAGATGGCATACATCAAGAAATGATAGAGCGGTTGAAACATGCCAACACGTTCGAAGCAGGGAAAGGCTTCTCTTTTGGTCCCTTCTCTATTATGCCTATTACGGTTGATCATTCAGCCTTTGATGCTTACGCCTTCAAAATCGAGGCTGATGGAGTAAACGCATTCCATACTGGCGACTTTCGTACACATGGATTCAGAAGCAATAAACTGCCAGAGGTAATTCAAAAGTATGTGGGAGCGGTGGACTATGTGGTTTGTGAAGGAACCAATATCGCTCGCCCCAATGCTACCAACCAGACAGAAAGGGAACTGCAACAGCAGTATGAAGAGCAGTTCAAGGCAAACAAGGGTAATGTGGTTTATATGTCCTCTACCAATATCGACAGGCTTTTTTCTCTTTATCATGCAGCGTTGCGAGCAGGTCGTGTTTTCTTGGTTGATGCCTACCAGAAGCAAATCATGGATGTTGTCACGCAGAGAGACCCGCTATGGGGTAAGTCAGAACTCTATCAATATGGGGAGTATGAACCTAAAATGTTGATGTGCGATAAGGGAGAGTTCTTAGTTACAGACGAGTTTAAGGCATTCCTTAACAAATTAGGCTACGTCCTCATAGCCCGTGCCAATCCACGTTTCGACAACCTTGTGGAGCGTATCCCTGGGAAGAAGCAAAAGTATCTGTCAATGTGGGATGGATATGTCAAAGAGGGTACAGATGCCTATAACAAAAGTATAGCCGAGTCATTGGGCAAAGACTTCAAATATATGCATACAAGTGGACATTCTGACATGAATAGTATGCGTGAGGTGTTCCGTCTGTTACATCCCCAAACCATTATCCCTATTCATACAGATGCACCTGAAAAGTTTGCTGAGTTGTTTGGTGACGAATGGCATATTGTCTTGTTAAATGATGGAGAGAGTATTACCCATTGCTGATGTTATCGTTCATAGTGGTGACATCAGCAATAATGGTACAGAGGAAGAAGTGCTTGACTTTCTAAATTGGTACATTGAATTACCTAATCCTCATACGCAAGCAAAAGAATGATAATTTATACTTTTTAATGATTTATGGCTTTATATTTGGATTATTCCATAAAAAGCCGTATCTTTGCACTCGCTTAACGGCAGGGGTACTTGCGAAACCTGATAGTCAGGTGGACCCCCTTTAACAAAACAAGAGGTTTTATGGAACAAGAAAAAAGTAGTAAGGTCAGTGTACTTTTTATGCTTTTCGGTACACTGTTCTGCGTCTGCCTGATTACGGCAAACGTATTGGAGACAAAGCAATTATCGTTCGGACCAGTCAATCTGACTGCAGGTGTCATCGTTTTCCCAGTGAGTTACATCATTAATGATGTGGTATGTGAGGTATGGGGCTACCAACGTACCCGTATGCTCATCTGGATGGGTTTTGCGATGAACTTCTTTTTCGTGCTGATGGGGGCTATTGCCGACTGGATTCCTGGTGCTGACTACTGGGATGGTGACGCTGGCTTCCATGTGATTTTCGGACTGGCACCACGTATCGCCCTTGCCTCGTTCATCGCCTTCATCTTAGGCTCGTTTACCAATGCCTATGTGATGTCACGTATGAAACTGTCGTCACAGGGTAAGAACTTCTCGGCTCGTGCCGTCCTGAGTACGGTGTTTGGTGAGAGTGTGGACTCTATCATCTTCTTCCCTTTGGCACTGGGTGGTGTCATCCCTTGGGAGGAGATGCCTTCTTTGATGATCTCACAGGTGACGTTGAAGACACTCTATGAGATATTGGTACTGCCTGTCACCATCCGTATAGTGGAGTTTACCAAGAGGCACGACCATGAGGATGTCTTCGACCGTGACATCAACTACAACATCTTTAATATTCTGAAGATATGAACAGAGAACAAGACAACCTGCAACAACTGGGTAAGAAGACGGAGTATCGGATGGACTATGCCCCGGAGGTGTTAGAGACTTTTGAGAACAAACACCCCGATAATGACTACTGGGTACAGTTCAACTGTCCGGAGTTCACGTCCCTTTGTCCGATTACAGGACAGCCCGACTTTGCGGAGATCAAGATATTGTATATCCCTGCGAAGCGGATGGTGGAGTCGAAGAGTCTGAAACTATACCTCTTCTCCTTCCGTAACCATGGTGATTTCCATGAGGACTGTGTGAATACCATCATGAAAGACTTGGTGAAACTGATGGAACCCAAGTATATTGAGGTCATCGGCTTGTTTACCCCTCGTGGCGGTATCAGTATCTATCCCTATGCCAACTACGGTCAGCCAGGGACGAAATATGAGAAAATGGCTGAGCAACGAATGCTCAGCCATCAGATCGTCTAATCCTTCGAGATCCCGACATCTCGCGATATCGCGATGTCGGGATCTCGACTTTATTTATCAAATGTGAATAAGAAGTCCTGAAGTGTGCAGAGTGACTTCTCCTTCGTGTCAGACTTAAAGATGAAGAAGAGGGCATGCTTTCCTGCAAGATAACTTGTCTTTGCCTCGTTGGAAATACCTGCAGCCATATCCCAAACCTTCTTCTCCATATTGGCTTTCAGGTCTATCTGACCGATTTTCTTACCTCCTTGTGATACCCAAGGACGGTCTAACATGATCTCTATGGTACCGTTAATACCTTCGGGAATAAGACGCAGGACGAGCATCAGATTAGCGGAATTAGCAAGACGCTCGGCATCGAAATTGAAATATTTGTAACCTACGATAGAACCATCGGTGTTGTTCACCACGAAATTGGTGTTGTTACGGATGTCATAGGGAGCCTCAAACTTATCGTCAGTACCGTAACTGGCAGCGACATACGAGCCGTAGAACGTGTTGTTGGGCCACTCGTGGATAGCAACCTTAGGACCAGTGTACCAGCAACAGATACCTGCGGAATGACGCTCGAAGGGATCCAGCCCATTCAAGGCAAAGCCCTCTGAGGTGTATTCGCCCTCACTGATCTCCACCTTGCCACCAGGACCTTCCTCGACTTTCACGGTGATAGGTGCCACCATTGCCTGACGGGCAAACTCATTGAGTCCTGACTGGCGGTGATAGAACACATACCACTGTCCGTTGATCTCACAGATACTGCCATGGGTATTACCAGAGACATTGGCAGAGGCAATGACATTACCCTGCTCATCCTTCTCACGGGCACGACCGTCGATAATCGTTCCGCCATAGGTCCAAGGACCTAATGGTTTGTCGCTATAAGCATAGGCGAGGGTATAGTTGGTGGTGGGGAGTCCGAACTCGCCCTCCTCCGTGAAACGACTATAGATAAACACATACTTATCCTTGACTTTACGGATAGAGGATGCCTCGAAGAAGCGGAACTGACCGGGTTCCTTGAAACCGGATATCATGCCATCCACCACCTCCGTACCTGGCTTGACAGTAGCCATGGTGGCAGGATCCAGTTCTGCAGCCATCGAGTGTCCAAAGCCCCAATAGCCATATACCTTACCATCGTCATCCACGAGAATACCCGGGTCAAATTGTAATACGCCATCAGTAGCATTCGGATTCTCCTTATTCCAGTTACATACCTCAAAAGGACCGTCAGGACGATCACTCTTGGCAATCAGTCCGTTACGTCCCCCATGCTGGTCGTTAGGGTAGAGGTAGTAAGTCTTCTTTCCATTCTTGTCAGTCACTAATGCTACATCAGGGGCGAAAAGCACATCAGCAAGACTGTCCTCATTGATGAACTCGCCCTTGGCATTCTTACTGACAGCGAGGATCTCACCGTCATAACGCCAGTTGTTGAGGCTGTCAACAGAGGCAGACCATACCACTTGCTCACGTCCACAATAGTCGGTGATACGACTGTCATGCGAACCATAGATATACACACGATATTTCCCGGGCTGGTCAGGATCCTCGAAGACATACGGTTCTCCGTCGGGAATATGTTCCCAAAGAGGGAGATAAGGGTTACCGACAGTGGTGAGACCTTGTTGTTTCTCGGCAGTGGGCGTATTACTACCACAGCCTGTCAGCAGTATTCCTGTCAGGAGCCCTGCAAATGACTGATAAATGGTTTTTAGTTTCATAGATAAGTTTATTATTGATGATTCTCTGTTTTCCGATAATATTTCTGTTCATGGTCTTTGAATTTCAGAACCAATGTGTCCCGCCTTAACTGAAGGATGTCAGCAGTATCCTGCTCAGGACGCCCCTTCTTCCCGTTGGCAAGACGAATAGAGTCTGTCGTCAGGATTAGTCTGCCGTTAAAGAGTCGCCATTCCTTATACCTCCTGATTTGGGGATATTGTACAGGACTCATGTCGTCGGACGTTGCCTGTCGCCTGCTGCCAATGCTCTGTGCGGTATAGCCCCTTTTCAGTTGGAAACCATATTCTCGTGGGGTTAGCATGGATTGCTTGACGGAATCGGGGATGCGTAGTAACATTCTCTTTTGGATGCGCTCCGGCATCTTGTTGATATTGCGGAAGGTAGGCATTACCTGATAACACCACTTACCCCGTAGTCGCTCAATGTTCACGACCATGATTGCCTCCTCTTTGTCCTCAGGATTGAGGATAATGGCAAGTTCGTCGCCAATTCTCGGACGGCCAAATATCTGACGTTCGTGATAGGCATTGATGATATCAAACGTATCCGGGTCACCACCAGCGAAAGGCAATAGAACCAGGATAGAGTCTGTACACCCGTCACAGGCAAGTCCGTAGAGAGTAGAGTCACCAGGCAGACTCTGATAAGTATTAATAGGTTCTGCGAGTTCCTCTTTGGGTGGTCGTTTCTGACCGCAGGCAATCAGTAATACTAATAATATTAAAAAAGATAGGATTTTCTTCATAACAAATCTAAATTTTCCGCAAAGTTATAAATAATTCTCAATTATCAGCGGTTTAATCATTGTTTTTTCGTAACTTTGCAGAAACTTTAACAACAATAGATTCTATTCATCTATGAAAAAGAAAATCAAATTTAGCCTCGTCTATCGTGACATGTGGCAGTCAAGTGGTAAGTTCCAGCCCCGTAAGGACCAGTTGGAGCGTATTGCACCGGTGATAATTGATATGGGATGCTTTGCCCGTGTAGAAACCAATGGAGGAGCCTTTGAACAGGTCAACCTACTTGCTGGGGAGAATCCAAATGCGGCAGTACGAGCCTTCTGTAAACCCTTCAACGAGGTGGGCATCCAGACTCACATGCTCGACCGTGGTTTGAATGCCCTGCGTATGTATCCTGTTCCTGACGATGTCCGTCAGTTGATGTATAAGGTGAAGAAGGCACAGGGCGTGGATATCCCCCGTATCTTCTGCGGTCTGAACGATACTCGTAATATCATCCCCAGTATCAAGTGGGCGAAAGAGGCTGGTATGATACCACAGGCTACGCTGTGTATCACCACCTCTCCAGTGCATACCGTAGAGTATTACTCGAAAATTGCCGATGAGGTGATAGCCGCAGGTGCAGAGGAGATCTGTCTGAAGGATATGGCAGGTATTGGGCAACCAGCCCTGTTAGGAGCCCTGACAAAGAGCATCAAGACAAAGCACCCCGATATCATCATCCAGTATCACGGACACTCTGGTCCTGGTCTGTCGATGGCTTCCATCCTGGAGGTCTGCAACAATGGTGCCGATATCATCGATACTGCCATAGAGCCTCTGTCATGGGGTAAGGTACATCCGGACATCATCTCCGTCCAGTCGATGCTGAAGAATGAGGGCTTCGAGGTGGCGGATATCAATATGAATGCCTATATGCAGGCTCGTACCCTAACTCAGGAGTTTATTGACGACTGGCTCGGCTATTTCATCAATCCTGCCAACAAACACATGTCCAGCCTCTTGTTAGGTTGTGGACTGCCTGGTGGTATGATGGGTTCGATGATGGCAGACCTTGGTGGTATCCATAGTGTCATTAACAAGAGTCGTGCGAAGAAGGGTGAACCAGAGTTGTCTACAGACGATATGCTCGTGAAACTCTTCAATGAGGTAGAGTATGTATGGCCTCGTGTGGGTTATCCCCCATTGGTTACACCATTCTCCCAATATGTCAAGAACATCGCTCTCATGAACCTTCTGACTATCGAGCAGGGCAAGGGACGTTTCGTCATGATGGATGACTCGATGTGGGGTATGATACTTGGTAAGAGCGGTAAGATTCCCGGCACTATTGATCCAGAACTCATCGAACTCGCCAAGAAACAGAACCGTGAGTTTACCGATGTCGATCCACATACGCTTCTGCCTAATGCTCTTGATGATTTCCGTAAGGAGATGGATGAGAATGGATGGGAGTACGGACAGGATGATGAGGAACTCTTCGAACTTGCCATGCACCCCGAGCAGTATCGCAACTATAAGAGCGGACAGGCAAAGAAGAATTTCCTTGCCGACTTGCAGAAGGCGAAAGACGAGAAGATGGGTTCGAAGATGTCACCAGAGGAACTCGCTGCATTCAAACATGCCAAGGCTGATGCCTTAACTGCTCCTATTGCCGGACAGGTTTATTATGAGTTCTCGGGCGAGGGAGCCTGTGAGCCATGTCTGGAACCGTTTGTAGGACAACAATACAAGGAGGGCGACACCTTCTGTTATATCCAGGCACCATGGGGCGAGATAGTTCCTATCCCCGCAGTCTTGGGTGGTAAACTTGTTGAGGTCAGTGCCAAACAAGGTGCAAAGGTGCGCCGTGGTGATAACCTCGCTTGGATTGAGCGGGCACAGTAATGGACTATCAGGCTATACTGGATAAGTATTATCCGCAGGACGACGCTTTGCGTCGCCTGCTCATAAAGCACAGTCGGCAGGTTGCCGACCGTGCTTTACTCATTGTAGACCACCATCGTGAATTGCCTGTTGACCGCCAGTTCTTGGAAGAGGCGGCTATGCTCCATGATATCGGTGTGTTCCGGTGTCATGCTCCTTCTATCTTTTGTTATGGCACGGAACCGTATATCAAACACGGTCCGATAGGTGGTGAGATCCTTCGCAATGAGGGATTTCCTCGTCATGCCAGAGTCGCAGAGCGTCATACAGGTACTGGCTTGCCTGGTTATGAGCCGGAGACCTTAGAGGAGCAGATTATCTGCTATGCCGATAAGTTTTATTCAAAGTCGAGTCCAGACCACGTACGGACAGTCTTGGAGACGGCACACTCATTGGAGAAATTTGGCGCGGAAGGTGTTAAAATATTCCTGCAATGGGCTGAAAAATTTGAATGACACGTTAAAAATGTCAAGGCGGCAGTAATTTCTTCACGCATCACGCTTCACTCTTCACTTTTTTTCGTACCTTTGCAGCCGTGAGAAAAAATACGCTCATCATTGTATTGCTCTTCGTCCTCACTTTCGTGATGGCGGAGATGCCTCGCTTGCACTTCCCTCAAGATGGGAAGGGCAAGGATAGTGTGCGTGTTGACTCTGTCAAGGCCGACTCTCTGGCGGTGGATACCCTGAAGATGGACTCCTTACAGAAAGCCATCTGGAAACACAATAAGGCAATTGACGACTCGTTGCATGCTGACAGTCTGAACAGGGAACGTAAGAATGGTATTGATGCTCCTGTCGATTATCAGGCGGAGGACTCCATGACATACGAGGCAGGCTCAGGTCTTGCCAAACTCTATGGTAATTCGCAGGTTAAGTATCAGGACATGGACTTGCAGAGCGACCAGATCTTTATGCAGATGGACTCCAGTCTGGTGCATGCTACTGGTTCTCAGGATACGACAGGTCAGAAGTTCGGAACACCAGTCTTCAAGATGGGTAATGACACCTACGAGAGTGACACGATGGCATTCAACTTCAAGACAAAGAAGGGTCTTATCCAGAATGTTTATACGCAACAGGATGAAGGCTTTATGGTGTCAGAACTCTCTAAACGTAACGAGAAAGGAGAACTGTTCCTGCAGCATGGTCGTTACACCACTTGTGATGAGCCGCACCCAGACTTCTATATCGCCTTGTCAAGAGCAAAGGTGCGTCCAGGAAAGGATGTGGTATTCGGTCCTGCCTATCTGGTCGTTGCCGACGTGCCACTGCCTTTTGCCATCCCTTATGGTTTCTTCCCCTTTACGAAGAGTTACTCCAGTGGTTTTATCATGCCTACTTATGGTGATGAGACCTCCCGTGGTTTCTATCTGCGTGATGGTGGCTATTACTTTGCGATGAGTGATAAGTGGGACCTGAAACTGCTCGGTGAGATATACACCAAGGGCTCATGGGGAATCTCTGCTGCAACCAACTATCGTAAGCGTTATAGGTATAGCGGTTCATTCTTTGCCAGTTACCAGAACTCGGTGACAGGTGAGAAGAACATGCCTGACTATGTGAAGTCGACGAGTTTCAAGATTCAATGGAGTCACCGTCAGGATTCCAAGGCGAATCCCTATTCCTCTCTGTCAGCGAGTGTCAATTTCGCCACGACGAATTATGAGCCTAACAACCTCAATTCCATGTATAACCCGCAGGCATTGACTCAGTCAACACGTACCAGTTCTGTTAGTTGGAGTACCACTTTCAGCAGTATTGGAATGTCATTGAGTTCGACTTTCAACCTCAACCAGAATATGCGTGACTCGACGATTGGTGTGACTTTGCCTGACTTGAATATCTCGATTGCCCGTTTCTATCCCTTCAAACGTAAGCATGCGGCAGGTAAGGAACGCTGGTATGAGAAAATATCAATGTCGTATACAGGACAGTTGAGCAACTCTATTACCACGAAGGAGAATAAGATTCTGCACTCCAGTCTGACCAGGGACTGGCGTAATGGTATGAAACACACTATCCCCATCAGCGGTAACTTCACCTTGTTTGACTACCTGAACCTGACGGCATCGTTCAACTTCACCGACCGTATGTATACTCAGAAATATAAACGGTCGTGGGATGAGGACAATCAGAAAGAGGTGATTGATACTCTGACAGGATTCCATAACGTCTATGACTGGAACATGTCAATGTCTGCGTCTACGACACTCTATGGTATGTATGTTCCAAGCCGTAAGATATTCGGTGATAAGATCGTAGCCGTCCGGCATGTATTCACACCTACTGTCAGTTTCAGTTATGCCCCGGACTTCAGTACGTCACGCTATGGCTATTATGACACCTATCAGAAAACAGATGCTAATGGTAACGTGTCTACCGTGACATATTCTCCTTATACAGGCACATTGTATGGTGTGCCAGGACAGGGCAAGACGGGAAATATCTCGATGGATATCAAGAACAATATCGAGATGAAGATACGTAGTGACGATGACTCTACAGGTTTTAAGAAGATCAGTATCATCGATGAGTTGGGAGCCTCCATGTCGTATAACCTTGCTGCCAAGGAACGTCCGTGGAGTGACCTGTCTACTCGCTTACGACTGAAACTCTCAAAGAGTTATACACTCAACCTGAATGCGGTATTCGCTACCTATGCCTATGAGGCAGACTCAGTGGGAGCACGTCCGTATATTGGTACTCGCACGGAATATAGCAAGGGACGCTTCGGACGATTCCAGGGTATGTCGCAGAATATCTCATACACCCTTGACAACAAGAAGGTGGCGAATTTCTTCAAATGGCTCAGGGGTGAGAAGGTGAAGAAAGACAAGGATAAGGATAAAAAGGATGAGGAATACGATACTGGCGTAGAGACGAATGTCGATGATAAGATGGAGGCAGGAAAACATGGTGCCAGAAAGGAGAATGCAGGAAAGGCAGAGACCGATGAGGATGGCTATATGCTATTTAACGTGCCTTGGTCACTGAGTATCGGCTATGGTGTCACTATGCGTGAGAATACTGGTGGACGCTTCAACTACGACACAATGCGCTATCCGTATAAGTTTACGCAGAACCTCAACGTCAGTGGTAATGTCAGAATCTCTGACGGTTGGAATATCTCGTTCTCCTCTGGTTATGACTTCGAGAACCATAAAATATCGATGACGACGGCATCCCTGTCACGTGACCTCCACTGTTTCAATATGTCTTGCTCCGTCGTTCTGGCTCCCTATACCAGTTATAACTTCTCGTTCCGATGCAATGCCGCTACACTTACCGATGCCTTGAAATACGATAAGCGTAGCAGTTACTCAAATGCCGTACAGTGGTATTAATCAGCGGTAAACAATGCCTGTAGGGCTTCCTCCTCGCCTACCACCCAGATGATATCCCCTTCTTGGAAACGCCTGTTAGGACTGACAGGTGAGAGGTTCTCTTTTCCTTCCTCCAAACCAATCACCATACAACTGTAGAGATCGCGGATGCCACTCTCTATCAGGGTCTTGCCAATAAATGGACTGCCTTCGCCGAGAATCATCTGACGGAGTTTCATCTCACGCTCCTCAAAGGCAAGGTCATCGCCCAGTGTCTCTGTCTCCACGGCATGCTTGAAGTTGTTCAACTGTGTATCACTGCCAATCACCTCTAACTTATCACCTGGGAAGATGAAATAGTCGCCATCAGGAATATTCAGACGATGGTTGGCACGTAGGATACTGATGATATGTACCCCGTATTTCTTACCGAAATTCAGTTGCTTCAGCGAACTGCCCATCCACATGGAGTCCATGGGTACGTCAAAGACGGCGATATGCACATCACGGTCCAGTAACTTGCCCTCATATAAAGGACGTTTCTTACCATTTACCTGAGCGGCGATATCACGGGAACGCAGGTTAAGGATAAACAGTCGCTCCAGTTTGATACTACGTTGCTTGATAGTACGCGACAAGATGATAAGGGCAACAACGATAAGTCCAATAGTAATCATCACCGCACTGGAGAAACGGCTTAGGTAGTTGCAGATATAGAAGATGAAGCCAACAGCGATAACCACACGTACCAATACGGTGAACAACAGGGGCAGATGGTTGATGTTGCTCTCTGCCCATAGCGCTTTCCACTCATCACTACGGTTCTTCTTCATCACCATCGCCCGTAGGAACGGAGAGATAAGAAGGATGGTGAGAATACCTGTGATGGCATTGGCATACCAGTGGAGTTCCCATCCTGGCAACATCTTACGGGTGATAGGCAATACGAAGGTGAACATCACGGTAATCATAGCAGCCGTAAGAATGGAGTAAATCAGTGTGTTCATCGTCATCTGTGTCAGCAGTTTCTTCCATTGACTCTGCTCTGTGGTGCTCGGATGACTCATCGACAGGTGGTTCAGCAACTTAATCAGCCGGTTGGGTAGTCTGCGCTCCAGACTGTTATAGACGGGAGTGGCAAGACGTATCATATAAGGTGTCAGGAAAGTAGTGATGACGGAAACGGCAACGACTACCGGATAGAGAAAGTCACTGATCACACCTAATGACAGTCCTAACGAAGCGATGATGAAGGAGAACTCACCGATCTGTGCCATCGAGAAACCACAACGCATGGCAGATTTCAGGGACTCGCCTCCTAACATGAAGGCAAGGGAACCGAAAATACTCTGTCCAAAGAGAATGGTTAATACCAAGGCGATGATAGGCAGGGCATATTCCACCAGAATAGTCGGGTCTACCAACATACCCACTGACACGAAGAAGATAGCGCCAAACAGGTTCTTGACTGGCTCCACCAACTTCTCAATGCGCTCTGCCTCAATGGTCTCGGCAAGGATACTACCCATGATGAAGGCTCCGAATGCTGACGAGAATCCTACCTTCGTCGAGAAGACAGCCATCGCACAGCATAATCCTAAGGAAACGATGAGCAATACCTCGGCATTGACAAGAGTCCTGACTTTACGTAAGAAGGCGGGAATGGCGAAGATACCTACCACCAGCCACAGAACAAGGAAGAAACCGATCTTGGCAATAGAACCTAACATCTGTCCTCCATTGGGGTTGTTACCACTGGCAATGGCACTCAGCATCACCATCATGACGATGGCAAGGATGTCTTCCAAGATCAGTACACTCATCACCAGACCGGCAAACTGTTGCTGGCGCAGTCCTAAGTCATCGAAAGCCTTATAGATAATCGTGGTGGAACTCATGGCAAGCATACCACCAAGGAAAATACAGTCCATCTTGCCCCAACCGAAGAGTTTACCGACACAGACTCCCAGTACGGACATGAAGAAGATAATGGTCACTGTGGAGATAATCGGTGAGGCTCCCATCTTCAGGATTTTCTTAAATGAGAAATCCAGACCTAAGGAGAACAACAGGAACATCACACCGATATCTGCCCATAGATGGATATTCTCCATGTCAACCACAGAGGCGGTATAGGGCATGTGGGGACTGACTAAGAATCCGGCAACGATATAGCCTAATACCAGTGGTTGCTTCAGTTTCTTGAATATCAAGGTGACGATACCTGCTGATATCAGTATCAGCGCTAGGTCGTTGATCAAATTAGGAAGGTCTGCCATAGATGTCTCTTAACTAATCATTATACCCTGCTGTCAACTCGCAGATCTTCACAATCACCTCCATGGCTTTCTCCATCGACTGGATAGATACAAATTCATAAGGACCATGGAAATTGACTCCACCGGCGAAGATGTTAGGGCAGGGGAGTCCTTTGAAAGAGAGTTGGGCACCGTCCGTACCACCACGGATGGGCTTGACCTTCGGAGCGACACCTGTCTCCTGCATGGCTTTCAGCACGAGGTCGATGACATGCATCTGGGGGTCAATCTTCTCTTTCATATTGTAATATTGGTCTTTCACCTCAGCGATAACCGTTCCTTCTCCGTATTGCTCGTTCATCTTCTCGGCACAGACCTGAACGAATCGCTTACGGTCCTCAAACTTGTCTCTGTCGTGGTCACGGATGATATAACTGAGTTTCGCCTGCTCGATATTCGACTGGATACCTAACAGGTGATAGAATCCCTGATAACCCTCAGTGGTCTCTGGGGTCTCATCCTCAGGCAGCATCTTGGCAAACTCAGCGGCAAGGGCATTGGCATTCACCATCTTACCCTTCGCATAACCGGGATGCACACTGACTCCCTTGATGGTAATCTTGGCGGAGGCGGCATTGAAATTCTCAAACTCCAATTCTCCTACATCACCACCATCCATGGTATATGCCCACTCACAACCGAATTTCTCTACGTCAAAATGATGGGCTCCCATACCAATCTCTTCGTCAGGATTGAAGGCGACACGGATCTTCCCGTGCTTGATCTCCGGATGCTCCTGAAGATACACCATTGCCTGTATGATCTCGGCAATACCAGCCTTGTCGTCAGCACCTAACAGGGTATGTCCGTCTGTCACAATCAGGTCTTCCCCAACATGCTGTAACAACTCGGGGAATTTCTTCGGACTGCTGATAATCCCCTCACTGAGCAGAATGTCGGAACCGTCATAGTTGCGGACAATTTGTGGTTTGATATCCGCACCACTGCAGTCAGGTGACGTATCGTAATGGGAGATAAACCCGATGGTCGGAATATCGCCCTTGGTATTTGCCTTCAACGTGGCGTAGAGATAACCTTTCTCGTCCAGTTCCACATCGTCAAAACCTTCCCGTACGAGTTCTTTCTTCAGGTATTCTGCGAAAATCAGTTGTTTACTGGTACTCGGTACACTGTCGCTCTCCTCTGCTGACTGTGTATCAAACTTGGTGTAATTTAGGAATCGTTCAGTAATATCCATTTCGTTTTAAATCTTTACTTGCGTCTAATTGATTGCAAAGTTACGAATAAGCGAGCAAAATGCAAAAGAAAATCACGTTTTTCTTTTACAATTACCGTCAAATACAACAATATTATTTCGCAAAAACATATAACCATATAACATAATGTGGCTCAAATGCCCATGTACAAAGGGATTGAGCCATGTTACATGTTGCTCAAACATGTAACATACATATAACTTTTGTGTGAGAAGCATGTTATATGTATGTTATATGTTCAGCAAACATATAACATGCTTTAAAGCCTCTGTTTATCGGGGTTTGCGGTCTGTCATGTTATATGGTTATATGTTTTTGCGAAATTCTTTTTTATGTCTTTCCCTGAATATGGTTGACTCCTTTTAGGCCTTGTTCTTTAACATTTGCCTACCCGTACGGATTCGGTTGACTGCCTCGCCTGAGTACAGTTGACCACTTTCACT
>Ga0247611_10002025_pt1 | contig 34319 bp, 19 predicted proteins | sample 177DNAGHGhighgp2_FD_192422 | JGI IMG/M metagenome (GOLD analysis project Ga0247611, IMG submission 192422) | Sheep rumen microbial communities from Palmerston North, Manawatu-Wanganui, New Zealand - 1770 DNA GHGhigh gp2 | ecosystem: Host-associated > Mammals > Digestive system > Stomach > Rumen... | reverse complement strand
TTCCATAACCTTCTCACAGGTCTTATGTGTATCCATCATAAGTGCCTCGTCCTTTGCAATCTCAGACGACTTCTCAAATGCCTCTTCCCAGGTCCATCCGAAGGCTGCACAGTAAGCACGTAGTGAGCAGTCACCAACATTCTTCTTCTTAGGATTGGGATTGTACTCATGCCAGCGATGATCGGCATCAAGAAACTTAAAGAAGTTCAGATCGTTATCATTCACATAGTCAAGCAGTTCATCAAAGTCCTTGAATTCCCTGGGTTCAGTCTCACCATCATACAGTGAGATCTTGTTCTTCACTACAACAACTGTTCCTACATTCTCAAGATTCTCATTGACGAGTGTCATAGTACAGTCCTCACTGATGTCAATGATCTGTGGGATGTGTCTTGCGTTCTCTTTTGTTAATCGTTTTTCTTGTTCTTCTTTTTTCTTCTTTGTCATGATTTAATATATTTAAATGTTAAACTTTATTTGCACGTCCTACATAAAAATTGCAGGCTCTTTCAATAATCTTATTGAGATTTGTCTCATCAAGATTTGCGACCATCATTGAAGGTGCGGCGATGGCACCAACCGTATCACAATAATTGCACCACTTATCCCAAATGTGTTCACCAAGTGAATAATTCCAATCCTCACCAGGTTTATTGAAGATAATTCCGCATTCTACTTTACTCCACATATTCCACATGTAAATATGAAAACTCAGAACTTCTTTGTTTGCATTTGCCATTTGTAAAATGTTTAGATAATGATTAAATTATGATTAATTGAATTGTATAGTTAATATATAAATGAATCATAAAAAATTCAATTTCACTAAATATTTTTATATATAATTTTATATATAATAAAATAGATTTTTACATGGCAAACGATAAATTTTTAACTATTGATAAGATATCAAAAATAAGTGATCTTGTTAATGTAAAAAGAGTGTCAGACCTTGAACAGCCATCAGGCATACTTGATGGAACTGATTCTACATTTTTAGATAACACATATCTTCTTACATCAACATATATTGATAATTATAATAAATACATAAATTATAAACTAAAACTTAATGAAATTACTAAGTATCTTCAGGACGCTGGCAGTGCTGAATTAATTAAGTTTAGAAAAGAATTTGAATTATTTATTAGTAATCTTATTGCTAATACACAAGATTCATTTATTAGATTTGAGGCAACACCAGACAATGGCAATCCTAATAATGAATATTCATATATTATAACTCCACAATATAGTGAAATAAATGATAATCCTAATCCATTTAATGATTCAACATATGCTTATACTGATATGTTGACAAATGGCATTATAACAGCAGACGTACTTGAAGAATATGTTCGTAACACATTAGGCAGAATTCTTGGCGTCCCATCAACTCCGGCATATGTTTCTGAAGCAATAGATTCAGTAATAGAATTTGTTGATTGGTTTAAGGGATTTGTAAGAGACGACACCAGTTATGGGAGTTTACATAATTTAATAAACACAATAGAAACAAAAGATTTAACAATTAAAAGTTTATCTTATGACTATACTGATTCTGTTGCAGAAAATATTAAAAATCTTGCGTATGATTATACTGATAATGTAGCAGAAAATATAAAAAATCTTTCATATGATTATATTGATTTAAGATTAGAAGATGTAGATGCAAATCTTATTCCTGGTAATAATATTTCAATTGGAGAGGATAATTCTATAAATTGTTACATAGGAGTAGACTCATCAAATAATTCATTAGTGATTAATGGAACACAATATTCATTAACTATTAATGCAAATGGAAAATTAGGTTTTGAACAATATACTCCAATGAGTTTAACAAGTTCCGGTGGTGGAAATCTTGAAATTGATTCAATAGCAGAATCAAGCAATCTTACATTTAAATGTACTGCAAATAATGATATTGTTACTGCAACATGGTCAGGTTCAGAAACTGTATCAACATCCGGGAAGACTACACAAATAACAGTTACACAAGATGGAAATAATACAATTACAAGAACATGTTCAGCAACAGATAATACAGGTCATGGAGATTCAAAAACTATAAAATTACAATTTACAGGCAAACGTTATTTCTTAGGTTGGTCAACTAATCCAAACTTAGAATTTACAAGTTGTAATAATGGTACAAATATAGCATCTACAAATAATTATACTAATTTTAAGGATAGTTTGTCAACATCAGATATATACAAAAAAGGATTTACAGGTAATGGCTTTTGGTATATGATTTGGCCAACTACAGTGTCAATCAATAGTATATTCTTCGGAGCTGATACACAAAAAGCTCCAGCTCCAGGCGGATGGCATGAACATGTATTGAATTGGCAAGAAGGAGACCCAATAACAAATTCAAATCATATAACTGTTAACCAATATTCTACAACAGTAAAATACCACGTATATCGTTCAGATAATCCATTTAGTGGAAAAATGAATATACAATTTGATTAAAATTTAATAAAATAAAATATCTTAATATACAATGTCAAATTTTAAAGATACCAATTTTGATAGTTCTAAACTTAAAAGAGGCTCAATTTTATATTCAGCAAAATTATCTCCTGCTGAAGAAGAAAAATATGCATTATTTAATGCTGTAAATATTGATTGGCAGGGATATAAAATAGGAGATACAGAATTATCATATTCCGGAGATATTATATCATATATAACCAATAGTTATTCATATATTCTTGGTAATATGATAACTAGTACAGATCTTCCAGATTTTATTGGAGAAGACACAAAAATAAGAACACAGTTATCATTATATAAAACATCAAATAATCAAACAAGCGAGACACCTCCATTTGTTGATGCTAATAATGCATCATCATTAACATATTTTAACAATGGTTCAGCTAGTAATAATTATTGGGCATTATCAAAAAATAATTCTCATGGTGATGGTGAATACGTTTGGATGTCTTCATATTATGCAACATTCAAGTTAAATAATGAGTTCATTGGCTGGGAAGGTCCTTCATCAGATCCTATTTTATTAAAAGGAGAAAAAGGTGACACGGGTAAACCAGCAGATTATTATGAAATACGATACGGGCTTTTTTCTATAAGTGGTCCATCATCACAAGAAATGCCAAACATTGAAAATCCTGGTGATGATGACAATAAATGGTATTTGGTTCCTCAAGCTAATAATGATGTAAACTTATATACCTGGTCCACACATTGTCATGTAGTATGTGTGTTAAACAATAATATAATTGAACAACATTACGATGGTGAATGGTCCGAACCTATTAGAATTACAGGCAAGAATGGTGTGTCACAACCTATACAACCTGTTCTTAGATATTATTGGCATACAACAAATGATTATAGTAATTCTCCTTCATGTGCAACAACAAATGAAAATCCTAATAGTAATGGGGTTTCTTGGTTAGAATCTCCAAATAATCCACATGATTCATACATATATCTTTGGATGATTCAAGGACAACGTCAAAATAATGTTGCTCAATTTATAGAAGGCTCAAGTTATTGGACATCTCCAATATGTTTAAGCGGTGCAGACGGTGAACCCGGTAAAGATGGTGATGATCTTGAATTTATATATAGAATATATGAAGATCCACAAAACTTTAACGATTTGACATTATCTGAATACGACAAACCACAAACGTGGGATAATAATAATGACGATTATGCAAATGATAATTATAAAGGAGAAAGTGAAAATGGATATTATCAAGCAACAATAAAATGGACGGACAACCCAGCTGGAGTGTCAAGCACATATAAATATGAATATTGTTCATATCGTAGAAAAACAGGTCCATCAGGAAACAAACAATGGGGAAAATTTAGTGAGCCTTTCCCATGGTCTATATATGGAGAAAATGGTCTTGATGGTGATGGGGTTGAATATATTTATTATGTAACTGCAACAGCAGACTCTGGCTCTGAACCTACACCTCCTACATTTGATTTAAATCCTTCTTCATTCCAAAAATCTGAGGTATATGGCAGTTGGTATGATGACCCACAACAATTAAATTCTAACAATAATCAGTTATATCAATGGGTAAGTAAAAGAAACTATAAAACAATCACAAACAATAATAAAAGTTTAATAAGTAATGATTTTACAGGAAACTCATATGAAATGGGTGGTTATACTGTAAATGTGGGTGATAAAATCTGGTTCCCATATTCAAATCCTGAATTATGGAACTGGTATGTATATGATGGTACAAATGCGCCACAAATCATAATGATATACAAAAGAACAGGCTCAATTACAAATTATGGATCGATGCCTGAAGCAGATAGTAATGATCCCACTTCATATGCCATGCCAAACATGAATGGTTGGACAGAATCTCCAGGAAACAACGCTGGAGATGATACTGCATATTTGTGGATGACAACTAATTATTATTCATCTAAGAACATAGAAAATAATAAATCAATATATCATGTAACTGATGATTGGCAAACACCTGTATGTCTTACGGGTGAATCCGGTAAAGATGGAGAAGACGGCACTGATATTGAATTTATATATTTAAGAACAAACGAAGATAATGCTACATTAATATTGCCTTCAACTACTGATAATAATGATTATCAAACAAATGATTGGCCTTTTGCAGAAAACACAGCATACACATCGTCATCAATAGATGGAGTTGGTGTTATATATAGTACATCATCTAATACATATTCGTTTATAAGTGGAATAAATGCCCCAATGCAACAAACTTCTTTAGATGCTGTTCATAATACTTGGACTGATAACCCATTAGGAGTAACGCACGAATATGATTATGAATATTGTGCTATTCGTAAGAAAATAAATGGAACATGGGAATGGTTCTGTAAGCCATTCTTATGGTCTAAATGGGGAGAAGACGGTATTGACGGTGATGGAGTTGAATATATATTTTATTTAAGTCCTGATGAAAATGAAGTAACATTTGGTGATCCAACATCTCAAAATCCAAATAATAATCCAGCGTCTTGGGATCCATCAGAAGATCCAGAATATATACATGATGATTATAAATATCCTACACACAATCCTGGTTGGTCAGATGATCCTCGTGGAGTGTCAATACATAACAAGTATGAATATGTATCAATTCGTCATAAGAGATTGAATCCTGATACTGGTAAGAAGGAATGGGGAAAATATTCTGAACCAGCGTTATGGGCTCGTTATGCTGAAGATGGGCGAGCTATAAGTTTGGTTCTTGAATCAAATAATGATATGACTAGTATCAGTATTAATAGTAATCATATAGTTAATAACTTGGTTGAGACTGATACGGTATTTTCATTATATCATAACACATCATTAGTTGACTTATCTAGTACTTCATATTATAAGATGGAAATTTTTGATTCCAACGGTGATGATTATGTTGCTGGGTGGGATGCTCAAAATTCTTATTCATATTTAAAATACAATAATAATGTTCTTGCAAGACTTAAACCAAATCCATTAAACAATAATTCATATGAAATGCACATATCAATCCCAGAAGGATTTAATATGACAAATATTGATGATGAATTACGAATATATTCTAAAGCAACAATTTTGGATCCTTCATTTGACATTAATGGTGATGTACAAGCAGGAACTGAAAAATTAATAACAACAAAGGTTAAAGGTCTTCAATTATCACTTGATGACATATTTCAAATTTGGACTGACAGAGCAGTATTAAAAAATGACGGTGAAGGAAATTATCCAATATTAACATATTTACAGTCATTAACAAGTAATACAAAGATAACAACGGCAGCAGAGCAGAATGAAAATAAATTATTTATTATAGCAGATAATAATAATGGTTATAAAGATTTTATAAATGTCGGTTTAAATGAATTTAAAAATGTAGAAAATTCATACACATTTAAATTATATTATAATGAAAGTGGTGAACCAAACATGTCAAATCCTGGGACATTTCTTGATGAGGAAACTGTAACCTTGGTAACTGAAAGTGAAATATATCAGCTTGTGATAGATCCACAAGTTATAAACTTCAGTAATGTTGGTGAAAATGACGTCATAAATTGTAATGTAATAATGTATACTGGAAATATAGTTACAAATATTACTAATTCATTAAATGACCATAATTTAACTATAAAATATAGACACGTACCTGTAACAGGAACTCCTGGAAATTACACAGTTTTATCTAATGGATCATCAATATCTGTAACATCTCTTAATATAAATATTTCTGAAACTAAGGGCATTGAATTTGCATTGTTTAAAAATAATGTATTAATATCATCAAGCACTGTGGTTTTAACAAAGAATGGAGCAGACCCATTATTACCATTAACATGTGAATTACTTAATGATAACTGGCAAATTGCAGTTAGTAAAAATAAGTTATCTGTATTACCCGGTAATAGACAAACTTCATTTTTGAGTATATATTACGGAACTACGAATATAGTAGATTCTATTAGTAATTTAGAAATAACTGCTATTGATGCTCCAGCATTTTGGGTTGAAGGAGAAACGATTAATATAGAAACACCTCCGTATAGTGAAGATAATGTTATGATTGACTTTAACGTTGCAAACGCAATAGCGTTAAGTTCAGCACTTGAGTCACAACAAAACATTACTATTCAACTATCATTTAATTATCAACAAAATCATTATTATAAATATATAAATTTATCATATAATGCATTAGCTCAAGATGGAGAAAATGCAGAACTATATGAATTATTTATTGAAGATGACATTGTTAAACAATATGTTCTTGATGATCTAATAAATTATAATCCTAATTCGTTATCAGTAAAAATAAGACATATATATGGTGGTACTACAGAAATAATAAATCCACAGGCCGTATCAAGTACATATAAAATATATTATACTGTTGATAATAGTACTTGGAAAGCCACAACAACAGGCTCTATATCAATACCACAAGTTGAAGTTGAAAAAATAGCAATAGCATTATTTAATGAAACACCTAATGCTAATTATACAAACTATATAGATATTGAAACTGTTAAAGTAGTACGAGATGGTATTAATGGTACAGATTCATTTGCTGAAGAATTCATCTATTATTGTCCAGAAGGAAAGACTGAAATAGATTGGGATAATATTTCAGACACTACATTAGACCCATCAACATGGTCAAGAAGCACATCTCCAGATCACATTGAAAATAATGCATGGCAAGATCATCCAACAGGAATTGATGAGCAACATCAATATGAATATTATGCACACAGAACATGGGATAAAGAAAATGAAATATGGAGTAATTATACTTCCCCATTAATATGGAGTATGTGGGGAGTTCAAGGTAAAGATGGCGATGGTGTAGAATATATTTATTATCGTAATAATTCTGAAACATTTGATGGACCCCTTCCATCAAATTGGACAAACGACGAAGATTTCCAAACAGTAGAATATATATCGTCAATGGGTGATGATTATTATTCTTATTGTAATGACAATTTTACAATTTCATTTTCAGAAAATTCTGGTTTTGCGTATTTGTTTATTCCTAATGGAATGAAAAGATATGATGATGTTACAGCAGATACAACAAAAATTTATTCAAATATCACAAATATACAATATAGAGAATCAATAAATGGAGGTGACTGGTCAGAATGGATAGATTATGATCATGATAATGACACATGTGATAACGACGTGTATGCAGCTCATCCGGACGCAACTTATGTTTCAGAAACATATTATACAGAATGGGTAAATGGCACTGATAATTGTAGTATAGTAAAAGATAAAAATTATTACAATGACCCATTCAAAGAAGGTGGCGTAGGTATAGCAGTTAGTACAGGATCATCTACTTCACCAACAACTATTTATAAGACAATTTATTTTAAAAGATGGATTTATAAATATACTAATAAACCTAATTTAAGATTACAAATACGTTGTCTATTTAAAGATAATACAAACGCTAGATTTGCATGTGGCTCATACTTTGGTCAGCATTCGTTCTTTATGTTTAATGATAACAATCATATTACTTTATCAGGTAATATAAAAAGTTTATTTAACGTAACATCTTTTTCTGATGTATTTACAAATGAATGGCCAAGTGTTACAGCATGGTATATCACAAGATTATTTGGAAATTATAATATTAATAGTTTTGATTTAACACAATTAGGTTATACAATAAATTTAACATATAATAATAATACAGTATCGATAACCCAAACACGAATACCACAAGTTGCTAACAATAATGCAATATATGATGCAAAAAATTTAGTTTTATCACCTCAAGAAATTTATCAAGGTGATTATTCTCAATTATTTCATAAATGTATAAATTTAGTTGATGGTCCTATAATAGCAGCAAAAACTATTGGTATACGTGCATGTGAAAGCATGTTTAATGCATGTGATGCAATAACAACAATAGTAATGTATGTTAATACTGTGCAAGATACTAATGCGTTTAATTATTGTGTTCCAACTAATGGTGGCAACCCAGCCCGAACAATTATACATTATGGAACATATGATTTTTCAAGTATACCAGTATCTCCCAATGTATTAAGAATTCGTGATTGGAATATTGAAAAACCATCTCAATGGACAGATGAGCCATCAGGAGTTTCTGAAACCAATAAATATGAATGGGTAAGTACTAGAAAATATAAAGAAGTAACAGATGATGACATTGAACTTACAAATGCTGGTTTAGATGTTGGAGATAAGGCATGGCATCCATATTCAGATCCAACCATTTGGGCAAAATACGGAGAAGATGGTGCACCTGGAGGTTCAGGACTTGTTATTGACTTTGATAATGATTCATTACAAATAGCTGTAAATAGTAATGGACTAATTAAAGATAACCAAGAAATCACAACATATATTCATTTATATTCTGGGGAACAGGACATCACTTCACAAATATCATCTGTAAGTATTCCTACTGATAATATATATAATCCATTCAACAACAAATATACAGCAGATAATAAATATGGTTATATATTAAATTATGATTCTTCATCATATTGGTATACATTTAAAGTTGATGATTGTGATATAAATAATAATGGAGAAATCAATAATGGAGAAATTAATCCTGGATCATTATCTAATAACTTACAGCTTCCTTTTACTATTTCATATAATGAACATAATTATATTAAACGACTTAATTTTATTCCTATACAATATGGTAGAGATGGCTCAGATGCTGAGACATTTGAGTTGATGATTCCTGAATCAAGTATTACATATAATCCAAATAATGGGACTTTTACTCCAAGTTCTATAACAGCACAAATTAAACATATTAGTGGATTTACTACAGATATAATTTCTTATAATACATTATATACTACATATAATACAAATGATATAACTTGGAAAATAAGTTATAATGTACCTGCTAAAGAAAAAGATGTTACAAACGATCCTGCTGATCCTGGTTCTGGTGTAAGGCCTTTGAGCATAGAAAATGGAAAGGGTGGAAGTATTTCTGAGGATCCATCAACACCTTCAGCATCACAACGTGATTTATTAAGTACAACTACATATTCTGATACTGCAACAATGAACACAAATAACACTGAATATGTAGAATGGAAACTTTGGATGAATAATAAATATGTTGATATAGAAACTACATATATTGTATATGATGGAATTAAGGGTGATTCTGGTTCTGCTGCTTATGTAATGGATTGGACAAATGACCAGATTAATCTTGCGGTTGATGCAAATGGATATATTCTTCCAGGACAAATAAAATATACAACGTTAAATCTTAATTCTCTTAATGGAGTATTCGGAAATAACCCTTCAATATATATTACTTGGGCAGCAGCATCATCAGCTGAAGCACCTCATAAGAAATTTGATAAAGAGACAAATAATACTGAATCATCAAGTATTAAATCAAATGTTGTAAATTATAATGATGACATTTCATTTTCTACTTCCTCAAAGTATATTAGATTTAAACATGGTTATAGAAATAGCAATAATGTTAATAATGATCATGAAAAACTTGCAATAATAATAGGTGATGAATATGAAGGTGATACTAGAAAAGCATATATACCACAAGAAGGAATTGAAATTGCTGTAACAGTATATATTAATAGTACATATCATACTAATTCTACTTCTAGTTGGGAATTTAAAGACACAAAAATATTACGTGTATGTGGTCAACATATTGCACAAGATGGACAAGATGGTCAAAATGCTGTTACTTATGAAATTAATCCTTCTGCAAATAATGTAAAGATATCTGGAACAACCTATACTCCAATGACTTTATCATATACATTGATAAAATATGATGGAGAAAATATAAGTCAAGTATCAAGTTGGCCTGCTGGATTAAGTACAAGATGGATGGATGTTAGTAATGGTGCGGCTATAACATCAAATCAGCACCAGATAATATATAGTCAATATAAAAATCTTGAAGGAATAAATCTTGAATTATTAAGTGGTTCAACTGTGATTGACCGTGAAACCATTCCAATTGTTAGAGATGGACAAGATGGAGAAAAAGGCTCCCAAGGATTCACAGGACCTATTGTAAGATATTGTGGAGAATGGAAACCGTCTAATGATGGTGGTCCTTCAAAATATTATAATGGATTAGTAAAGACTGATGCGACATCTGTACCAAATGTTTATTATAAAGATATTGTTTATTATAATGCGCATTATTATACTCCAAAATCATCTTCAACATATGATACAACAACTGATGAGTTTCCTAATATAGGATATATATTAAACAGTTCATCATGGACATCAACCAATTGGATTGAAGCTACACAATTTGATTTTGTTGCAACTAAACTTCTTTATGCTGACCAAGCATTGATTAATCAGATCTCAACACATGATTTGATTGCTACTGACAGTAACGGAAACCCTGTTGCAGGTGTCACGAGTGGTAAAAAAATGTATGGTAAAGGCGGAAGTTCTGAGGAAATTTATTCAGTATTAAATAGTCAGTCAGGAAGTGGATGGAATCATAATATAATTAATTCTGATGAAAATGACCCATCAAATGTTCGTATATTTGCTGGAGATATTTGGAAAAACAGTAATGGAACAACTTCATATTCATTAACATATGCTCCATTTAATGTTCGTCAAGATGGTACAGCATACATGACTAAGGCTGTTGTTGAAGGTGATATTACAGCTAATACATTAAATTTGAAAAAATCAACAGCAAGTACTACAGGTAGTCATATTGATGCATCATTTGTAAATATTACAAGTACAGATTGTGGTAAACAATATTATTTGCCATATCTTGATACAAATGTAACTCGTACAATATATGTATTATGTAATTTAAATTCTTCTCAATATACATCCGAATGCATAATAAAAACACACGGAGATTTATTGGTTTGGGGTGAAAATCCAAAATCCAGAGTGAGTGGTACTTATGTAAATAAATATATACATATACAACCAAACATGTTATATCAGTTAATTGGTATGGATATTAATGGTACAGAATCATGGACGGTTGTTGAAATACCATTATCACCTGCTGAAGGAGGAGGATCAGAATATAGATATATTGATATAACTGATGATGTAACATTGTTTGGATATAAATATGAATCTACTACAAATAATTCAAATACAGTTACAGATGTTACAATTGCTCCATACACAGAAGATATTCATACATATGATTCTAATACGCAAACAAGTCATGATGTTGCATGGGGTCCAATTGTTAAAGTAAATACAGATAATGGTTCACAAAGTGACACATTAACATTAGAATTTTATACCTTTATAGATCCTAATATGTATGATAATGATACATCTTCAACATTTGCATTAGGAGATTTTGGAAGTCATATTTGGATTGTAACAGCACCATCTTCTTAAAATATTAAAAAATTACATTAAAAATATAGAAATAAAATTTGATTTAATCATAATTATGATATCTCCAGATTTATCAAGCATCGAAAATATTGATGATATTAATACATTAACGCCTGTTCCTGTAAATAATACTAATCCAGGAATGGTAGGTACAGGAGGAGGTTATAGTATTTCAAGACCGTATGAAACAGACAACTATGTACCTCCAGAATATATTGGTATTAGTGCAGGAGGTGCATGTTTTAAACAAATACAAATTCCATCAGGTTTTGTTTATCATAAAATGACATTTAAGTTTAATAGCAGTGGAACATCAAACATAAAACATGAAACATCCGTTTTAAGCAAAAATAATTCATTTGTAACACAAAGTTTTGCTTACAGTGATGGTTTATTTAATTATTATTTTGATGTCAATACACATGGAATAATGTATGCATTAAAACCAGTAATATTGTTAATTTTAAGATATACTTATAAAGATAATTATGATAATACTACAAAAATATACAATTTATATTTTAAAATAGATCTACGATATATAAATTATAAAAATGTTAATAACAATATTGATAATGAATGTGATATTATACATTTTGAAAATGAATATGGCGATTTTGATTTTCCTACAGATATTATAAGTGGTGATAATTATAGATATGTTTATGTAAGTACATATTTAGAACAATTATTTAGATATTTATATATAAATTCATCATCAAACAATGCTAATTTAACATATAATTTTAAAACAATATGTTATAATCCAAATAACCCATATATAGAATTATTATATATACATAATATTACAGATAATTATATTTACAATTTTATTGAACAAACGGTTATTGATAATTATGAAGGATATACTTCTAAACCTACATATTCATTTAATGATATTACTGATCCTGATATAGCAGATGATTATGGAACTGTACAAGGTATTTTTCCACAAAATAATAATACTACTACACGATGCACTATTATTGGAATATGTAATTTAATTGATGTTATGGATGATTATGAAGATACATGGCAATTTGATAATTATTATACATTATTTCAAATAAATACTGAAGCAGATTGGGCAGCAGAGTGGGATGAAGATTATAAACCATATTATTATGATGATGATATAAACCATGAACATGATATAAACTTAGACATTTTTAAAGAAACATTCGGGTATTCTAATTTAAATAATGACGAACAAGAATATTTTAGAAATTTTTTTAAACTAAACATAAAGCCAACATCATCTAATTGGAATACACACAAATATAATACATCAATTTCATGGAATGAAAGATTTGCATGGCCAGGAGAATGGAGTACAGATGCAAATTCTCAAAATAATTGGCATGCAAAACGTATAAAATATATTTTGAAAAATTATTCTTCTATAAATGATTCAGTACTTGTTGGAAATAAAAATGTAAATAACGTAACAAGTTTTCATAAAAGTAACATTATAGATTCAATATCTTCTACTATTATATCATATTTTGAAATGACAAATTCTGAAAAATATAATAGTCATAATATTTATAATATAAGTAAAAGAAATGATAAATATGATATTTGGCAAAATTATGCAAGTATTAATTCAATAAATGAAGCCGACAAGGATTTTATATGGTGTCATAAAATAGCAGGAAAGTACATGCATTCACCGTTTACTTTAATTGGTGGATCTGCGGGATTATTTAAAAAAAATAAGATATTACTAAAAATAAAAAAATAATAAAAAATGATAATAATTATTAATAGTAATTCCAATATATCTAATCAGACAAAAAGTTGGATAAAAATAACAAATTGTAAAATTGTTGATGGATTAGTTTATCATAAAATAACTATTCCATATACTGTAAGTAATGATTCAATAGAGATTGATTATCCGTATATTACACATCATTATTGTCGATCTACTGATACTATGCCAGCCACAAGTGGTAATGATATGTATATTAGCACTACTACATATAACACTGATTCAAATGCAACCAAAATAAATGATAATAAATGCAAAGTTGAAGTAACAATTAATCAAGATATAGACAATGGTACACATAATACAAGTGCTCAGGGAAATGGTTTAAGAATTACAAATAACACAGGTTCTAGAATAAGAACAAATGGATTTAAATTAAATTATGTAGGAGTAAAAACCAATGCTCAAATACCATAAATATAAAATAATACAAGAACTATGTTCAGATACTTCAAAAACCTATTAGGCATAAGACCTACATAAAGATATTATATAGAGATAGATCCAGAGAATCCCACAAGAACGGTTCCCGGATAACTACATGAATAAACTTATCAAGGATGATAACAATGTTAGTGTTGGCAATTTCTTCTTAGTCACAACAACTATTGTTGGACTTCTTCTGTTGCTCATTCCATTGTTCACACTCACCATAGAGGCATGGTTCAATCATACCATAACCACAGACCTGAATGGTATGGCTGCATATATCATCGCAGTATGTTCAATCTTCACAGTTGGTGGCCTCACTCATGATTGAACAAGTTGGACAAAGAGCAAGTTTGAGAACATCAACAAGGATTCAGATGGCAATCAGTTAGTTGACAATGTCAATCTTGATGGTAGTGACAGTAGTGAGACAAATTCAGATATAGAAGAGATCTAATTTGTTTTATGTAAAAACTAATAGAGGTGGAACGGATGTCCCACCTCTTATGATGTATTAGTACAATATATTAATGCAATATATCAATGTCTGTTCTCAAGACCCTCATATCGTCCAGTGCTCATGCAGCACTTCTTATACTTCTTTCCACAAAATGAACAAGTATTTATCATATTCATTATATTTGTTTGAATATATTAATATATAAAAAGGACCCTTGAAAATTCAAGAATCCTTCATTATAATTATATAATAATTATATAAAAATTATGTAAATATTTTGTTAGATGTTAATGAAATGAGACTGTTTCAATTCATCTTCTTCATCATCACTATCAGATGATTCTTCAGTCTCACTATACTCATCCTTTGGGATTTCGTTATCTGGTTTCTCAACCGCAGGCTGCTCAACTACTTCTTTAACAACTTCTTCAGTATTATCCTCTTTATCTTCATTATTATCTTCAAGATAGTTTGCGATCATAGAGGTCAATAACAAAGCACAAAGTGGCAATATTGCTGAACTAATATATGTTATAATAACTGTTGCCTGTGCATCGGGCAAATCCATCCATATAAATATTGGTTCTTTAAAAAATCTTAAATTTTCTGAAGCATTTAACATTATATATTTATATGAACTGTATACATTGCCGATGATTTGTACTAATGTCAATATACACATTAATATCCATGGAGTAAATTTTGATCTATCTTTTGTAGATGTTAATATTGCTAATAATACTGCTGCCTGTCCAACTTCAAATGCAAAAGCTAACACTATACTCATCCATGAATAATTTGTTAAGGCAAAAAATTCTATTGCATGCCAAAAACTTGAAAATGCAACAATTAAATATAGTGTAGCAAATAAACCTATATAAATTTTCTTCTTCATCTTTTCATGTGTAAATTTTTGTTAAAATTTTAAAATTAATGTTAATACATAAAATCATCCAGATGTTCATCTACTTACATCTACTTACATCTAGCATTCTTTTTGATAAATTATATATTTGGCATTTTTAACATCATTAGAGGACATTGTATGAAAAATTATACTTCATCATATTCATAGGAATCATATTTAAAAATTATATCACTATCATTATAATCATTACTTTCGTAGGCAGAAAATATTATTCTTAATGTTTCATCAATGTCATCATTTGTTAATTGTAATTCAAATTTAGAAAACAACATAGTAAATCGTAAATTGGTTATTTTGAATGTAACAATCTTTATATCATCATTAACTTCCTTTCCCAATTCCGAATCATATTCAATATCAACATTATCTTTCTTATAAGTGTATCGTTGAAAACTATCATATTCAAAATATGCATCGTTAATATATTTTACATTATTTCTAAAATACTTTTTAGCGATATCTTGATTGCTTGGCATTTGTTCTAACAATAGATCATCTATGTACTGATGAATATCATCTTCTTGATATGTCTCTGGACAATTGATATATATGTCCTTTTTCTCAGTGGTGTATGTTACCTTAAGATTTTCTATAGTCTGTGTATCAAGCGCCTCTAATATATGTTGTCTTAACGTTCTCATTTATGCTGTCATTCGTGTAATTAAATTGTTGAATCTATCAATTTTTCTTTCCTGCTGTTGTGTCCCATAATAATCATTTTTACGAGCACATTTTTTTCTCTTGTTGTCAGCAGTCTTTATCATACTTTTAATATATGATATTGGTTTACGTCTTTTTTCAACATATTCAATGAATGTATCAGGATCATTTATAGACGTTGATGAATCTTTTTCATACACACACTTATCACCAATAAAATACTGCCAGAAGAATTGTACATCAGTTATAAATGTATATATTAAACTTACATCACTATTCACCTTGTCATCAAGTGATATACTTATTATACATTCAGCTTCAGAACCAAATTGGTTTCTTTTGTCAGTCTGTTCTAATAATTCATAAGCAATGTTATTTTCATCAAGCCAACATTGGAATGATTCATAATTCTCAATAACTGTTTTTCCACTGCTATCTTTGCGGACATTAGTACTGGAAAAATCCTTATTTACTATTAATTTTTCTTCTATATAATTTTGTAATGTTTTCATTTATTCATCATCATTATTTTTATTTTTGTTAATCTCATCATTAACGTTAAATCCTTCTTCAATGATGTCGTCATCATGTTCTCTATCATGCAAGCATTCTTTCATAAGATCATAAATTTCACGCATCTTATGCATAATACTTGGGTTATTCTTAATGTATGTATTTACGTTATTACAATAATATGAAACTAATGATGGATTACATCCTATACGTGCAGCAACTTCTTTATTCTTTAATTTTTCTCTGCCGTTCAATCCAAGAACTGAATACCATGCCTCAATGACTTTTTTGTCAAATTCTTTCTCAAGCATTTTATAAACATCATTCCACAACTTATCAAGATCTTGTTGGTCAAGACCACGTTCAGCAGTATCGTTATCTCCAACAAAATCAAACAATGTTTTCTTACCGTCATCGTCATTACCTACTTTCTTATCGCCACTTACAGTGTTGTTCTTTGCTATAGTGCCTTTTTCTTTCTTTTCTTTACTAATTGCTGATATTGGTAATCTTACTAAACGTGAGCTATTGTTTGCTTCACCTGCAATAGCAAAACGAATCATATATGCTGCAAACTGTCCAAAGGTATAAGTTTTAACAGCATGTTCATCTTCTGAATCTTTATATTTTTTCTTTTTTCCATAGCCATTCATCGCAAAGGTAAAGCCTTCCCATGCAGCAGATTCTATTTCTTCTTTAGTCATATTCACCTTTCCTATCCATTGATGAACAATTTTCTTAACGAGCTTTGTATATTTTTTTGCTACTGCATTACGTCCTTCTTCTGTTTTAAGGTCTAAGATTATACTATCTGGGGCTTCTTGTCTGGATATAATAGCATTAAATTGTGCCTTAGTTTGTAAGGTTGGCAATTCTAATAATCTATTGTTCTTTGCCAATTCATTTAATGCATTATATAATTTTCGCAGTTCTTCATCAGCAGGACGTTTCTTTGAATAAAATGATACAAGACAATTTTCAGTTGTGTCTTTTCCACCTAATGTCTCAACATACGTATCATTATTCTTAATCATGTAATTAATGATAAGACGTGATGGTTCTGACAGAAAGTTCTTTGCAACTTCTAAATATTTTTTAAGATTTTCTGCATCAATATAGTTAATGCCATTTTCTTGTACATCTAATTGTTTCCCTTCCAATAATTTTGTTAATGTTTTCATATGTTCTTATATATTATTATCTTATATATTATTATTAGTTATAATCCATTATAATGTAATTTAAATATAATATATTTTCCAGAAAAATTTAATATTTTTATAAGAAAATTTTCATAATAAATACATTTTTTCTGTTAAAAAATTTTAATTTATTGCATATAATTTTATATATTAAATTATATATTAAAAATAAAATGATGTAATCTATATCATGTAATTTATATCATGGCGAAGTTATATACATACGGATTAACATATCGTTGTTATGATTTTATAAAAAATTGGCGTTATTACAGAAAAGTTCGTAAAGCGATTAAAGATGTGTTTTATGCAAATGATTTTAAGTATTTAGTAAAGCAATATCTTAATGTAGAACTTGATAAAGACTGGTTAGGTCGTTTGTATGGAGTAATAAATCCTAATATTGATATTGACGGTAACTTTAATGTTAATAATGTCATTATAGAAATAGATGGAGATAGGACTAATAATAATGAATATGTTAAGACGTGGCTATATAGACAACTTAACCTGATGGGACAATTATTTAATATGAAAAATCTATATTCCAACATTAGTATGGAAATAGAACATGTTGGCCCAATAACGCAAGATAATTATTTAATAATTTTTGATGTTGACGGAAGACAGGAAATGGCAAAATCATTTAAAAAAATGATTGGCACATTAGCATGTTATATAGGAATAGGAACGATAACATTGGGTACACTTTTGTATACCCATATCATATGATAAAATATAAATTTATAAATTAAAACTTTAAGAAGATGAGTCTAGACAAACAAAAAGAATTAGATGGATTTAAGGAAAAATGTCAGTCAATGACACGAGAAGAACTTGCAGAACTCGAGCAGGAATATATTAAAAAGGCCGACGAAGTCGATAAAGAGACTGCAGAAACAATGTTTGAGCTTCCTTCAGAAAATTATAAGGAAGTAGCAAATGGAATTAGAATGTTTCTTGATAAGCAGACTATCCAATGGCAGTACACCCTCGGAATGAAAGTGCTTTATGAATATTGGAATCCCGACGTACAGCCTACAGAAATCAATTATCCAACACTTGATAGTACGCTTCGTACAATTGGTGAGTTACAGTTCACAGGCTATAAAGAATGGTGTGCAGTTGTTAACATCAATAAGTTCATGGAGCCGCTTCGTGAAAAATATATTGAGGTAACTGAAAAAGTATACGACATCGCAGCACATCATAACATTATCATTGATGAATTGAAACTTTCTTCTCCAATGGCACAAGATAACCTTTTGAACTAATAAATTATGTTCTTATAAATTTGCATGAACGGCCTAGAATTATTACGGCATAAACCCTCTAATCATTGATGCCATGTAATATTCTAGCCGTTCATGTTTTATATAGATTTAGATCATGATACATTTAAAATGCATAAACTTTTAATATGATACATTTAAAATATACAGATACTGACCAACGATATGTATTCATCAAGTGCGATGATAAACAAGATGAGATACGACTTGGTGAGTTAATCAAATACATTAACTTAGTGGATCCTATATGTTATTTGCCGACATATAAGGGAATCCCATATACACAGGACTTCATCTGGAAGTATGTTAAGAAGGATGGAACAAAGCTGTGGTATGCTCCTATAGGTATGACACAACCAATAGTTGAGTTCTTTAAGGCAAACAACATCGCATATGATGGAATAGAATCAAGATTCTTTAAAAGAACGATGCAACATTCATTCAATGAATTTGTTAAAATAGTTGATTCGTGGAACTTAAAATATAAACCACGTGATTACCAATATGAAGTAGCATACAAGATACTGACATACTATCAATCACTTTCTATAGCAGCAACACGTGCAGGAAAAACTTTAATAGCAAGCATAATATTTAGATACGCAATGGAATATTTAGGTGTAAAGAAGATCCTCATGATTGTTCCTTCAATTGACTTAGTTAAACAGGGATATAATGATTTTATAGAATATAATAATGGTATGTTCTTCAACGCTGAATGTGTATGGGGTGGTGGTAAGTTAGTTGAGTCATCAAATCTCACGATAGGAACGTTCCAGAGTCTCATCAAGTTTCTTGATAAGAAGTCAAAGAAGTATAATCCACACTTCTATGATGACTATGACTGTGTGTTTGTTGATGAGGTTCATAGAGCAACAGCATCACAGACCAAGACAATAATTAGTCAACCCTTCATGAGAGATGCGAAGATAGTATTTGGCATGACAGGAACACTGCCAAAGGAACATACTATACCACGATATGTTCTTCACAGTTTGCTTGGAAGTAAGATTCAAGAGGTGACCCCGAAGGAGCTAATGGATGAAGGATACATAGCAAAGGTTGATATACATCAGATACGACTTCATTATGACAATGTGGACCTACAGAAGAAGCTCTGGTTGAAGTGTGCAGAATATGCACTGTCTGACTTTGTGTATGTTAAGAATGAAGAAAAGAATCGTAAGGAGAAAGTGAAACTCGAGAATGGTAAGTTCTTATTACAGAATGTAAAGAAGCTACCAAGTGGACTTCAGATCGCAAAGGACAGGATCTATGAGAGGATGGGTGAGTTTGCTGCGGAGGAGTCATACATAGAGATGCTCAAGGGAACTATAAAGGAAAGCACAAAGAGTAACTTACTACAGATAGAGAAGATGATGGTACATTTCATTAAGTCAAGGATTGAACTGTTATATGACATAGTTGAGAGATGTACTAATAATACTATATTGTTCTGTCATCATACGGAATATTTGCGATATGTAGAGCAGAAGCTAAAGGAGAGATTTCCTGAACGACATATAGCAAGCATCTCAGGAAGTGTGGGCAGTAAGCGCCGTGATGAGATAAAGCAGATGTTGAAGGATCATAATGACTGTATATTGGTAGCAAGCTATGCATGTGTAGGAACTGGGCTTACACTTAACAATCTTTGTTATGGCATACTGTTTGAGAGTTTTAAGTCTGAAGTGATAAACATGCAGAGCATCGGTAGAGGTCTTGGACTGTCTGATATGAGGGACACATTCATTCTATATGATATCATTGATGTGTTTGATAAGAATGTGCTGAGCAATAAATTATTCTTACAGGGAATATCAAAGACGAAGATATATAAGGAATATGAATATAAATATCACATAGAAAATATTGATGTTACATTTAGAATATAAAAAGGAGGGCAGTACTGCCCTCCTTTATTCGTTTAATTATTTTTATACTTATTTTATAGTTATTCACTTGAATCGTCAGATTCATCCATTGCTATGAGTTGCTCTTCTAACTCATTGATTACATCTCTAATTTCTCTTCTCTGTAATTTCCAACCAGGATATAGAGTATCACAGTCATATCCTTCTATAGCCTTAAGAGCTATATAATCAGTTTCTATAAGTTGATTCTTTAACTCATCAATTCTACGAAGTATCTTAAATCTCTCATCTTCTTCAGGAATCTCTTCTTCAGGAACATATAACTCATATCCCCACTCTACCATCATCTCATGAGTAGGATTATATGTAGTAAATTCTCCATGTTCGATTCCGAGGGCTGTATTATAAAGTTCGCCATCTTTTACATAAATTGCCATAATGTATAGTTAAGTTATAAATTTTAAAATAATTATTTTTATTTTATGAAGATGCTGTTTGCACTGTCCAACCTGAAGGAACACCATTATTACCTGTTACATTCCAAGTTGCTGCACTGTTCTTTACAAACGTACCTGCTGAAGATACACCACTTACCCAATTACCTGTATATGTACTTGAAGGTGTGGTAGTGAACATTGCTTTGATATAATTAAGATTTGAACAATTCCAGAACATACCAGCATAACAATTATTTGCTAATGTTTTAGCAGGTAATACAGGTGCTGTGGTCAATGATGTACAATTTTGGAACATATACCAATAACAATTACTTGCTAATGTTGTAGCATGTAACTCAGGTGCTGTGGTTAATGCCGTACAACCATAGAACATATATCCATAACAATTACTTGCTAATGTTGTAGCAGGTAACTCAGGTGCTGTGGTTAATGATGTGCAACCTTGGAACATATCATAATAACAATAATTTGCCAATGTTGTAGCAGGTAACACAGGTGCTGTGGTTAATGCTTTACAACCAAAGAACATACTAGAATAACAACTTTCTGCCAATGTGGTCACAGGTAAACAAGGTTTATTATTTGCATCCAATGGTAATATTGTCAATAGGTCATTATATGTTACGTTAGTACCAGAAAACAATCCTTTTAAACCACCACTTGCAACAACAGTACTACTTGTGAAATTAATATTACTGCAATCTGGTAATATATTTGTGCCGCTAAACATATTACTATAACAATTATTTGCTAATGTTTTAGCAGGTAACTCTGGTGCTGTGGTTAATGCTTTACAACCAGAGAACATATATTGATAACAATTATTTGCTAATGTTTTAGCAGGTAATACAGGTGCTGTGGTTAATGCTTTACAACCATAGAACATAGAATAATAACAATCTTCTTTCAATGTTGTAGCAGGTAACTCAGGTGCGATTGTTAATGATGTACAACCATAGAACATATTAGCATAACAATCTTTTGCCAATGTGGTCACAGGTAAACAAGGTTTATTATTTGCATCCAATGGTAATATTGTCAATAGGTCATTATATGTTACGTTAGTACCAGAAAACAATCCTTGTAAACCACCACTTGCAACAACAGTACTACTTGTGAAATTAATATTACTGCAATCTGGTAATATATTTGTGCCGCTAAACATATATCTATAACAACAATCTGCTAATGTGGTAGCGGGAAGCGCAGGAGCAGTTGTCAATGATGTACAACCATTGAACATATATTGATAACAACAAGTTGCCAATGTAGTTGCGGGTAATTCAGGTGCTGTGGCTAATGATGTGCAATTTTGGAACATCTGACTATAACAACTAGTTGCCAATGTAGTAGCAGGAAGGGCTGGTGCTGTGGTTAATGCTTTACAACCATAGAACATCTGACTATAACAACTTTGTGCTAATGTAGTAGCTGGAAGGGCTGGTGCTGTGGTTAATGCTTTACAACCATAGAACATCTGACTATAACAACTAGTTGCCAATGTAGTAGCAGGAAGGGCTGGTGCAGTTGTTAATGCTGTGCAATCACGGAACATATATTGATAACAATTATTTGCCATTGTTGTTGCAGGTAATTCTGGCGGAGTAATTAACGCAGTGCAGCCATTGAACATATCAGCATAACAATAATTAGATACTGTAGAAGAAAGTACTAAATTATTAGCATTTATTAAATTAGTAGAGTTTTTAAATATATTTTCAAAAATATATGTATTGGTTGTACTACTTACACATCCAATAAGGCTCATAATATTATTGCTTACATTATATCTACCAGTGGAACTAAAAATACAATCTTTTACTGCAACAGAATAAGATCTCCATTTGACACTATTTCCAGAAGATATTTGAGATGTTGTAACATTTACTTGTGTACTATTAACATTATTAATTCTTGTCCAATTTTGACCATTATCTGTTGAATATTCTACATATTTTAGTTCTGCAGTTCGTTTATTACTTGGTATTGTCAATGTGAAAATGCTATCATCAATTGCTTCAGTGGTAAAATAATTATATGTACTTGGCCATATAATATCCTCTATCCATCCTGTAGGAACACCATTTACACCAGTAGTTGTCCATGAAGCTAAAGGATTTTTTATAAATGTACCTGTTGCTGCAACACCACTTACCCAGTTTTGTGTATATGTTGTCGAAGGTGTTGTCGTGAACAATGCCTTGATGTAATTAAGTCTAGAACAACCACTGAACATACTATCATAACAATTATTTGCTAATGTTGTTGCAGGAAGTACGGGTGCAGTTGTCAATGTAGTGCAGCCAGAGAACATACTATCATAACAATTATTTGCTAATGTTGTTGCAGGAAGTACGGGTGCAGTTGTCAGTGATGTGCAACCATTGAACATACCACTATAACAATTACTTGCCAATGTTGTAGCAGAAAGCGCAGGTGCTGTGGCTAATGATGTGCAACCATTGAACATACTGTTATAACAATAATCTGCCAATTTTGCTGCGGGTAACACAGGTGCTGTGGCTAATGATGTGCAACCCTTGAACATATTAGAATAACAATAAGTTAGCAATGTCGTTGCTGGTAGTACAGGCGCTGTGGTTAATGAGGTACAACCATAGAACATATTACTATAGCAATTATTTGCCAATGTTTTAGCAGGTAATACAGGTGCTGTGGTTAATGAGGTACAACCTCGGAACATAGAATTATAGCAATTATTTGTCAATGTTGTTGCAGGTAAAATTAAATTAGATACATCTAATAATTTATTACCTAAACCTGCAAAAAAAAATGCAAATTGACAAGTGGAAGAAGTTAATTGAGTTTGATTTCTAAAATTATCTCCATACAACATAGATAAAATATTACCTGATATTTTAATATTTCCAGTTGATAGTATTTTAGTATATTTACTTTCTCCATCCGTTCCAACCGAATAAGTTGTGGCAATTCCTTTTAAAAGTAATTTATCTCCAGCTTTTAATGTTGGTATATTAATATTAGTAGCAGTTGTACCAACAGTAGTTGTAGTCCATGTCCATCCTTTATCTAAACTATAAGATACAGAAGAAATTTTCTCTGACTTTACTAAATCAGATCCTGACATATCTATAGTAATATCACTTTGTTGTAATGCTTCAAATGTTAAATAATCATTAGCATAATTACGGGGATATTCAGGTCTTTTTGCTATTGATAATCTTCTATTACTTAACCAACTCATAATATTTTAATATTTAAATTATTTTAATATTTAAAGTATTTCTTTAATTTGAAATTTATAATTTTTATCTACATAATTTTGAAAATTAAATCTTTCAAAAATGACTAAATCGGAATTATTTCCATTAATTGTGCATTTTTTGCTCAATAATTCTATTCTAGGGCGAGTTATTATATTTGATGTATTAATAGTACATTCACTTTTTTCACATAAATATAATCTTACTTCACATGTATTAGATACATTTAAAGTTAATGAAGAATTTTCATATAAATAAAATCTATATTTCCCTTCTGATAAAAATATATTACCATTTGCATTACCAAATAAGAATATACAATTAGTATTTATAGCATCAAAATAATCTTTATCAGTATATATATCGTTATTAATTAAAATAGAATGATCAACATACTTTGATATCATTTTACTTCTAATATAAGGTACTCTATAAATAAATAATGGGTCATCTTTCATAGTATCTATCAATTCTTGATAAGATTTATCAAGAACCCATTCATTAAAAGATGCTTGACACATTCCATTAATCAAACATGCTCTTCTTAGATTTTTATTTAACGTTTCAAGTTCCATTATATTTATAATATATTTATGCTGTGGTATGTTCAAAATGTAATATATTCTCTAAAATGTTAAATTCAAATATATCACCCGCGCCAAATGTAGGCATTTCTCTATTTCCTCCAATTTTTACAGAACTTGGTTTTGTAAATGTCATATTTGCTGCAGTAGTAACTATTGAATGATAATAATTAGCTGCTCCTGCAATTCCTGTTCCAAGAGTGAATGATAATGAAGAGCAATACGAAGAAGCATTACCTATTTTATATAAAGTATTTGGAGCAAGTTCTTGTGAAACTGTTCCTCCATTTACAGTTACCATAGGAATATATGTAGTTATATTTGCAGTAGAACTACCGGACTGATTTGCTGTAAATGTTGCTACATTAGTGCCATTCTTCTGAATGGTTAATGTGCCATTGTTAACAGTAGGAATAGAAGGTCTTCCATCAAGATCTACATAATTATTTGTTACAGCTGCTTTACCTACAGTACTAATAGGTATTTGGTAATTGTACATATTAACACTAAGTATAGTATTAGATGCTACACCGCCGCTAGAAGGTTCTACTACACTTCCAGAAAATGTGCCTGCTGATATAGTTATAGTTCTAACATCACTTATAATACCGTTAGTACTTGTCAATTCATAAGAAACACTGCCAAAATTAAATCTGAACTTATAATTAGATGTTGCAGATTTAGCATATATAGCAACTATATAAGTCCCTGCAACAAGACTAGGTATAATTCCAAAGTTACCTTTCACGGTGAAATTACCTGTGCCATTAACATCTTCTCTATACATCTTACCCGCAACTGAACCTAGTTTTAAATCTGCTGGTATATGTGTGTTACTTGGCAATGCACCTACTTCACTTGCAGTATATGACGGTTTAGTAGATTGCTTAGCCCATTCACTAATATCACTTGTTGTTAATAAATCTCTTGCAAGATCTACCGATTTTTCTACATTGTTGGTTATTGAGTCTAATTGAAGTGGCTCATTATTTGTTAATTTAATCTTCATATCTTTTTTCAATATTATTCATTTTTATACAGAAACTGTTTGACTGTTTGCTGATTGATAAGTTGTTCTGAAAGTATCGTTCAATGTTCCATGTATAATGACTTTTCTTGTGGAAGATGTTCCACTTACACCCTGTGCTATTGTGATGTTCTGCAGCCAATTAGAAACACTTGTTGTCGCATTAGTAGTAATGTTGATATAATGCACACCATCTTCAACACGAATATAACGAACATAATTAATCGTTGTTATAATGTTACCTTTTCTTGATCCAATCGTATTGTATTGGAAACTATTTCCAATCGTGTTGCTATAGAAATTATCCCCAATCGTATTGGAGTAGAAATTATTCCCAATCGTGTTGGAATCGAATTCATCCCCAACTGTGTTGCTATAGAAATTATCCCCAATTGTGTTGCCACCGAAATAATTCCCAATCGTGTTGGAGTAGAAACCATTCCCAATTATGTTAGAGAAGAAGCTAATCCCAATCGTATTTTCATGGAAATTATCCCCAATCGTGTTGGAGTAGAAATTATCCCCAATCGTGTTGTAATAGAATTCATCCCCAATTGTGTTAGAGAAAATACCCATATAGATACCGTCTTCATCAGATGACAACGCAACATTGTTACCGAGCGCAAAAGCGAGAGTGTTCACCCCTTCAAGATATAGGTCATAAGCGGTGACATAACCAAAGTTATTGTTATAAACGCCAGTTATATAACCCTCATCATTCATCAGAGTGTTACCCACGATACTTGCATCTTGACACATATCATTATACCAAATATTGAGAGTATAACACCAAGTTTCAGTACCATTTGCATCATACTGACCATTAGTAATTTTGCGCCTGAACTGAATATTCTTGAAGTCATACTTGATGTCATTGTTGAACTCATCAATAAGTCGGTAGATTACACCACGACCATTTCCTTCTTCTATATGTTCAGGTGTAAAACTACTAACTGTTCCAATTGCAGTTAGTGGTAGAGATATTGCAGCTTGTTGATACCTATAAAAAACATCACCTTCAGTTGGAAACTCTTTTTCTGTCAAATACTCTGTAACAAGAAGGCCTTCAGGTAATTTCCACTTATAATAAGTAGTATCGTTAACCTTTCTAGTTCCACCTCTTCTTACATAACTTACTTCATTGCCATCTTGAGTTACAACAAGAGTATCTGGAATTACTTCATCTCCCTGTGCCCAAACAAACCTATCAGTATCATTATCCAAGCAGTACCACACTTTCCAAGCAGATAAGTTAGAGTTTTGGAAGTAGTTATAGGGGAGATTTTCATCAATAAGGTCAGTAGACTGATAAGATCCACTTGCATCTACTGTCTTATTATCATCATCAATGGTTATTTCACTAATATCCGCATTGGGTACTCCTAATAATGTATCAATGTCAACAAAATTAAAAAGTTCATTATCAGCAGAATATACCCAACATTTCTTAGTGACACCATCACCAAAAGTCACATCATAAATATTATCATGCATCATTGCCCAACCTTCCTCTGCAAGTTTATTCTCACTTAAAGCAAGTAGAACAATATCAAACTGATGACCTGCTGATTGGGTGTTCTCTTGGGTAGTAGTACATTGATAATCTGTAATACGATAATAACTTCCGGGAGTTAATTCACCGTTATCTCTAAAGGTTTTAAGTTCAGAATAAGTTACCTCAGTCATTGAAGGACTAGCCTCAGTTTCTGCTTTATTGGTGTGTACTATCCATTCACCGCCAGTACTGTTTAATGGCACCATATAGTCAAGTTCTACAACAGTTCCCGCCGAGAAGTTCTTAATATCACCGCCTAAAACTACTGGGTCATAAGATGAACCTTTAAGTTCTTCATTAATATTAACAAAGAAATTATCATTTGGTACAGTAAATTTTATTTTAGTATCATAAACACCGCCAGAGAAATTCCACAAATCTAAAGTTGATATTTGAAGTCCGATTGCACTCGAAGGAAGTGTTAAGTTTATATACGTATGTCTATCATCTCCATTAAATGAGTAAAATGCAATTGTATCGCCGGCACTACTGCCGTTAGGATAATATGTATTTGTATCTTCTGTTAAACTATCGTCATAACCAAATCTTACTGCTTGGGTATTAGTAAGATTACTTGCAGTGGCGTCATGGGTTTTGAAAACATCATCAAGATGGTTTGTTAATTTACATACTTCAGTATTATTAGTTAGATTTGACCAATTAAAATCTTCTCCAATAAATCCTAAAAATATATTTTCTGCAGCAAATCCATAATAACTATTGTTATCGACCTCCCCACTCAACGTTGGATTGATAATAAATTCTGAAAACAGACCCTGTTGAATTTCAATTTGACCAATAAGTTGTCTACCATTTTTATATGCTTCTGCTGCCTCACTCAAAGTTACGGATGGGGTTAACAGTGTTTCACCATTTGATGCATTACCTTGTGGCGTAAATGTTATTATTAACGGTTTTTCGCTCTTTGTGTCATGTAACTCAGTAAGCGAGCGGGCGGTTACCAATTCATGCTCGTCAATTTCCTCTTTAGTATAATAAAGAGATGGGTCAAAAATATCACTTAAAGGTATTTCAATATCTTCTTTACCACTGTCAGTATTGAACGTAATTACTAAATTACCTTCAGTAACCTCAACAGTATCTACCATGCCATCTTTAATAAAGTCACTAGCATTAATAGGGTTAGATAATCTTGTGTTGCCATGTTTTAAATATATAAGATGATTAGTAGAATCATATTCTGCACCATCTGCATAAGAAGATAAATCTTGATGTTCTGTCAAGAAAGTAGCACCCTTAGTTAAAGTAATTTGATGATTATTTACGCTTATATCAGTAACAGCATTACCAGAGCCTGTTGTTCCCTTTGATAATTGGGTTTCTGTTTGAAGTGCAGTTTCACCAAGTGCCGCCCCAGATCTGATTTCATCTAAATCATCAATCACATCTTGTTTAGTATCATTAAGATCAGTTAATGCTCTTGCTGTAATTAATTCGTTCTCAATAATAACGTCTTGGACAGATTTAGTCTCATTTTCGACTTTCATCTGAACTAACTTAGCATCAGTTACTGGAAGTAAAACATTATTTTCGTTATCTTGTAATTTTATTACCTTTGTTGACATATAGTAAATCTCAAAATAATTAAATTTAATTATATATTAAAAATAAAAAAGTCCATTCATATGAACAGACTTTTATAATTATATTATTAAAATCATTTTATAAAAAATCATTTTAATTAACTGAAGGTGTAAACACAGCAGCAAGATCCACTGTTGTAGTTTCAAATGTGATTCCTGATAATGTGAAATTTAAAATATAAAAAAGGAAGGCAGCTGCCTTCCTTTTTGTTTTTATAATATTTGAGAAGAATATTAACTGATATTTGTGACAATGGTATTTTCTGTTGATTCTGCAGTTCCTATTGGTAATGTGAAATCAACATCAGATGGATACACATCATATTTAAGATTTTTTGCAATTGTTACATCTGCAGATGCTCCAATGTGACCAGCTTCATCCCATGCAATTTTCTTTAATGCTGCAGTACCTCCGTTTCCTTTAAGAGCATGTGAAAATTGAACATTATCAGATCCTGCAGTTGTACTTTCTGTGCCTTTTATATGTAACCACTTATTGACGGATTCAAAAGTAACAAGTTCATTATCATTTTTTGATAGTAAAGTAACATCTGATGCAGAAGTTGATATATTATCAGTTGTAGCAGATGAATGTTTAATTACTTTTATTTGTCCATAATCAGGTCCTTGTGAGGGCAATGTTGCAGTAGTATAATCATATGTAATTGCGTGATCATTTACATTTATATTTGATATGTAAGTAAATGTACTGCCATGCGTCAATGTTGCAGATTTAGCCGTACCAGTTCTTGATAATTTAGTTTCATTTGGTAATGTTACTTTTTGAGTATGTAATTTAGTAACATGACCATTGGTTACTTCAACATTTCCAATTACTGTAAAGTTACCGCCATGTGCAGGTGTAAGAGCTGTTAATGCTGGAGAAGTATAAGTTACAGATGCATGTTTAGCAGTTAATGTTAAATCAGTACCGTCAACCGTTGCAATTGTAGCAGCAGATCCTGCCGTTGTTGTATATGGAACTTCTAAAACATCTGTACCATTTAATACTTGATTTTCACCATTTACTGCATCCCAAGTTGTACCATTACAAATTAAATAATCACCAGGTTCAAGATGTTGTGAGGTTGCTGTTGTTGAACCATTACTTGTTACAGTATAATCACCGGCGGTAGAAACAACCCAAACATCACCTTGTGTTTTTGTTTTTCCTGATAATTCAGTGTTTGATGCAACTGTACCTTTATATTTGAGGGCAGATGTAAGAGCGCCATCAACAACATCATGAACAAATGCCGTAGTTGCAACTTTTGTAGAATCATCAGAAGCACTTTGTGTAGTTGCCGTTGTTGTTGAATCAATTGTTCCATCTAAATTACCCTTAAGTGTTGTTGCTTGGAAAGTTGTTGAATATGTTGTACCACCTTGTGTATATACTGCTGAGTTACTAAATGTTTGTGGATTGTCACCTTGTGATTTTGCGCCGACCAAGAATAATTTAGCAGCATCATTTGTTGAACCTGCAGTATTCTTTGTATCAGTGTCGGTATAAGTTGCTTTAATAACAATACCGCCACTTGACCCTGATGTGTATGATACATATACAGCAGCATATCCTGTTGTTGCTGCACTTCCTTTTACTTGAACACTACCATTTGTGCCAGAATCCAATCTTATTGAAGGATTTGTTGCACCATTAGCATCTAATTTCTGAACTGCTGGCGTTTCAGGTCCATTAATAGTTAATGTAGTTGTATTTCCGCTTGTTGAATTAGCAACTGTAACATTAGTACCACCAACAATTTTTATTTTTTTATCTCCAGCATGAATACCGTCTAAACCTATACCATTTGTGGAATCATAAGTTAAATTAACTTTTTGTTGATAATGAGTATTATATGCAGTCTGAAGATCATCTAATTTCGTAGTTAATGGTGTAGTACTACTAATTACTGCTTGAGCAACAGTACCTAAAGCATCCTGTACACTCATAAAACCACCCGTATATGAATATTGTACAGCACTTGCCAATGTTACAGGTACATAGGTAGTATTATTATCATGAAATTTTATAATTTTTGTTGCCATTTATAATCTTTAATCTATAAATATATTTTAACTATATTTATGAGTAGGGTAGTCAACGACCACCCTTACTCATGTTTTATTATAATCTATTAATTATTCTTAATTATTCGTCAGGATTTGCGCCAAGAATAGTTACTGTTTCAGCCCCATTCCAAGTTAATTCATCATACTGGAGTTTTGCTACATTGCCAAGAGCAGAATCGTCAATAGTAAATGAATATGTATTATTACCGTCCTTAAATGCATTTATTGCTTTAATATATGAACCATCTGTAATAACAATATTATTTACTGCACCTGCTTGAGTATTATTTACTTTATTAGCAATCTTATTTAATGCATCATGTAAATCAGTTGGAAGATTTTCGCTACCAAGTAATTTATAAAGATCAGATTCAGAATCAAATGTAGTTGTCTTAACATTTGCATCAGTTAAACCGATATATGTTGCAGTTGTTAATAAGCCATCAGTCTCAGTAACACCTGTCATTACATAACTAAAGCCATTCTCTGTCTTTGCAGCAATTTCAGAATCAAGAGCATTTACAGCAGTGTTAACAGCAGTTGAGATTGCATTATCAATACCCTTAGAAGCAATAGCACCATTACTAATTTCAATATAATTATCACCACTCTTTACATTAACTCCAACTCTATGGTTGTCAACTGTTAAACCTTTAGTAGTATCAAATTCACTTTCTGCTAAGAAATATGAAACATCAACCTTAGTTAATGCATATGATCCATCAGCAAGATAGTGAACAAAGTTCATACTTTGACCATTACCAGATCCATTAGTAATTGTACCAGATGCTGAATCAATAGTATCACCATCATTTCCTAACCATACATATGTTAATGTACGATCTTTTGGAATTTCAATTGCTTTTCCAACATTTGATGACTCACCATTTATGGTTTCTACTAAGTGATAAACATTTGCATTTGTGCCACTTGCACCATCAGCAACAATTGTGTAAATAGCAGCGCTCTCATCAAGAGCTGTAATTTGAGAGTCCAAATATGTAATTGCTGATTGAACTGTAAGATCTGATTCAAGTGTACCGTCAGAATTAGTATCCCATTGTAAATTTGTATTATCTACATTCACATATGCAGCATTAATGTTTCCAGTACTTGCTGAAACTTTTCCATTCTCTTGAGATACATAAGTAATTGGCTTACCTTCTGCACTTACTTGAGGAAGGTCAAGATCATTAATAGCAGCTTCAATTTGTGATTGAACACTACCTTCACCCTCACCAGCAAGACTTGCTAATTTTTCTTGGATATCTTCAATTGCACCTTTTACAGTAGTAGGAGCACCTGCTTCATCACCACCCTGATAAGAAACTACAGAAGCATCAAGCCAAGTTTCTGTATAAGCAGTTAATTTGCCGTCGGCCTGTGTAATACCTGTAAGAACATATCCTTGCTGTGCTTGTTGCGATGAATCAAGAGCATTAATTTGTTCTCCAGTATATGCCTTTGCAGCATCAAGATTTGAATTAGACTTATTTAATAAGTACGTTAAAGCTGCAGCAACATCTTTTGTGCCTTCACCAAATTGTCCTTGCGATTGATTATTAGCAAGTTCAATTAATTGGGCTTTAGATATAGGTAATATCTGACTGTCTCCATTATTAAGAAGAACAGCATACGCAGTATTATATTTTGTTGCCATTTTGTAAAATTATATTATATTTTTTTATTGTTTTGTTTTTTTTTATTCACTTATACCCATTGCTTCAAGAAACCCTGGGCTAACGATTTCTACTGAATTGCCTTCATCATAAAGAGCTACATATGATAATTGCAAAGTATGATTTGATGAATCGACTGTCTTACCGTTGATGGTTGCACCTGTTATATAACTGTTCTCAATTGCATCAACCTTATCAGAAATTTCACTAACTGATGTTTGAAGATCAGTAACATCACTAGCAATTTCACCAGTTATTGCATCAATAAAGTTACTAATTGGAATATATGTAAATGGAGCACCTGTTAATTCGTCATCATCACCGTACATCCATTCAAATATAAGTGCATATGAATCGTTATATGATTCGTACTTAACATCCTTTAAGAATTGGTCCTTAGGAATATTGATTTTTCCAATTTCTATTCCACCTTGATTTAAGGTGTAAACTTTAGCATAACTTGAATCATCCTCAGGAGTTAATGTAACAGCATAACTTGATTTAAGTTCGTCAATGTCATTGTTAATAGTTGTTATATAACTATTTGTTTCATTATAGAATTCTTGTACTGATTTTTCAGCCTCTACAGGTTCATCACCACTGTTATCAGTATATGTAACAGTAATGTTATCAGCAGTAAGACCACCATCAATATGATCTGATGTAATGTATCCTGTAATATGTGAGCCATCAATAGTTAACTTAGAATCGTCAACGGTTACCTTATGTGTTGATGGATCAATTATTAACTTGTCATTATCAAGATTTAACGAAACTCTAACTGCTGTTGTTTCTGCAGTTTCATTACGCCCATTAACAAGTACACCATTGTAACCTGTAACAGAAGTAACTCCTGCTCCTTCAGCAGCATCTATTGCTATCTGACTTACTCGTGACAACTGTTGACCAATGCTATTAAGTGCTCCATTAACATCTGTTGCGCCTTCTGTATATGTACTTGAAGATCCAACAAACTTAACACTATATGCCCAAAGGTCAAGGTCACCATTTTCATCGAATAAATCATTTA
>Ga0247611_10002024_pt1 | contig 34322 bp, 28 predicted proteins | sample 177DNAGHGhighgp2_FD_192422 | JGI IMG/M metagenome (GOLD analysis project Ga0247611, IMG submission 192422) | Sheep rumen microbial communities from Palmerston North, Manawatu-Wanganui, New Zealand - 1770 DNA GHGhigh gp2 | ecosystem: Host-associated > Mammals > Digestive system > Stomach > Rumen... | reverse complement strand
AAAACGGCGGCAAAATTAGGCATTGTCGGGCGATTTACGAAACGGGGAAAAAGAAAAATTTGTTCCGACCTGATTGCCAGTCCGATAAAAAGTTGTACTTTTGCAGCCGAAACCTCGGGTAGGTTTTAGTTAATTCATTAAAAATCAACTTAAAACATTAAATTATGCCTGCAAAAATTAGATTGCAAAGACATGGCAAGAAGGGTCAACCCTTCTATCACATCGTAGTTGCCGACTCTCGCTCACCACGTGATGGTAAATTCATTGAGAAATTAGGCACCTACAACCCGCTCACCAACCCCGCTCAGATCAACATCAAGTTTGACAGAGCCCTGTATTGGTACAGCGTTGGCGCTCAGCCCACCGACACTGCTCGTTCACTGCTCAGCAAGACCGGCGTCATGATGAAGTATCACCTGATGCGTGGTGTCCAGAAAGGCGCTATGACTGAGGAACAAGCTGAAATCAAGTTCCAGAACTGGATGAAGGAGAAGGAATCCCGCAACGCCAACATCGTGAAGGCTGACGAAGAGAAGGCCCGTGGCGAGAAGAAGACCCGTCTGGAAGCCGAGAAGCAAGTCAACGAGGCCCGCGCCGCCGAGCTCGCCAAGAAGAGACTCGCTGAAATGGAAGCCAAGAAGGCTGCTGAAGCCGAAGCCGCCGCTGAGGAAGCCCCAGCCGCCGAAGCTGAAGCTCCTGCCGAAGCTGAAGCTCCTGCCGAAGCCTAATCGGAATATTTCAGAAAAAAGAAAACCGCTCCATTTCGGGCGGTTTTTTTTATTTTTGCCGATTGAAAAACAATTGAAATATGAACACCATTCTTACCTATTCAGAGAAGTCAAAACTTTATGAGCTGATTGCAACCAACCCAAAGCTGCTACCCCTCCTACCCCGCTTTGGCATCCAACTCGGATTTGGTGACCACAGCGTAGCTGAAGTGTGCAAAGCCAACAGTGTCGATACTAGGCTTTTCCTCCTCATCTGCCGAATTTACACCAATGAAAAAGTAACTATCCTTCCTAAGGACATAGAAGCCATCAACATGGATGGTCTCCTACCTTATCTTCTTGCATCACACAAGTATTACCTCGACGAGCGTTTCCCCCACATTGAGGAGCACTTGCAACACATCATTGACGCAGGTGGAGCGAAATACGGCAACATGCTCAGCCACTTCTACACCGAATATAAGCAAGAGGTGGAAAAGCATTTCAAATACGAAGAGGAAGAGGTTTTCCCTTACATCGAGGCACTGCGCAAAGGACAGACCTCGACCAATTTCAGTATCGAACAGTTTCGCAACAACCACAGCAATATTGAGGACGCATTAGAGGACATGATGAACATCCTTATCAAATACCTACCAGGCGACATCCTTCCTAAAGAACGCGTCGAAATCTCTGCCGATATCATCGAGCTCTCTGCCGACCTTATCAGTCACTCCCTTATTGAGGATCAGATACTTATACCCTATGTTGAAACCCTCGAAAAACCAAACCATGAGTAACCGAGTCATCATCTGCGAAGCCTCGGAAATCATCACCGCAGGGCTTTACGAAATCATTCAAGGCATGGACGGTTTCGATGTCGTAGCTCGCTTAGACACACCTGAATGCCTCTCTGAGAAAATCATCGCAACCGACGCCAACACACTCATCATCAATCCTAACCTCCTTGGTTTCAGCGACCGTTACCTGCCGCAACAACTCATCAAGGAGTATCCGCAATTCACAATCATCGCTTTGGTAACTGCTTACATCGAGCTTCCCGCATTGAAATCATACAACGGTGTTATCGAAATCAATGACCCGAAGCAAAAAGTCATTGCCAAGATGAAACAGTTTGCCCAAGACAACGACAAACAGGAAAAAACCGAAGACGTGGAACTCTCGAAACGCGAAATCGATGTGCTGGTGGCAGTGGCTAAAGGCATGATGAACAAAGAGATAGCTGACCAGATGAACATCTCCATCCACACCGTCATCTCGCACCGCAAGAACATCACGCGCAAGACCGGTATCAAATCGGTGTCGGGTCTCACGGTGTATGCGTTGTTGAATAATCTGATTGACGAGAACGAAGTCTACAAATAAAACTAGGGCTGACACAAAAGCCAGCCCTTATTAAATCCATGATTTCTCTGATTATTTCACCACAGAAATCTGTCTCATGCTAACACCGTTTCTCGTGCTGATGCGAACCAAGTACGTTCCCTCCTCAACATCCGCAAGACTGATGTTCACCACTTCGCCATCCACAGAAGCGTCGTAAATGATTTGGCCAAGCGTATTAATTAAGGTGATGCGATTCAGGCCTTCTGCTTCAATGGTAACCTGATCATAAGCAGGATTTGGATACACATTGACGTCCTTTTGCATCTCGTTCACGCCATCTGTATGAGCAGTGACATAGTCATGAATACCGTCCACAGACATGGCTGGTACCGATTCACATACCCCGCCCACAATTGTATTGATAGCCGTCACCTGATAATAATAGGTCTCAGCACTGGTATCATTGTCATCAAAATGCATGTCCGTTCCAGTGGCAATGCCAATCAAATCATAATTCTGGCCATCAACGGAACGATAGACATAATAGCCGTAGGTTTGGCTCGTCGTGCCCGACCAAACCACATTCGTGACAGTGATATTGTCTATCACCAAAGAATAGTTCGACACCTGGGTGAAATGACGGAAACCAAGGTAAATCTCTTGCCCTACGTATGCCGATAAGTCAACAGAATAGGCGTGATATGGGTAACCAGAATCCCATTCGGCAATGGTTGCAATGTTCATACCGTCACTAGAAGCTACGGCCACTCCAAAATGTTCCGTCGGATATGAAGGATCATAACCCGAAGCATAAAACGTCATCGAGGCATTCTCCATCACCTTGATTTTGGGCATGAAGGCATAGTTGTCAGGCCGAAGCGCTCCCAAACCGTTCATATAGGAGAACGAGCTCAAAGAGGCATTGGTGTTGGTCGTGTTCACCGAGCCATCCGAGTTCATACCTCCACCATTATAGATGCCAAAGATCTGTCCGTCGCCATCGGCATCGAGGAAGGTCCAGCCTTGTGGGTCTTCTTCAAAACCAGTGTAAATCTCGCGTTCCCACGAAATCCTCACTTTATCACCCAAATTCTCTGCTTTGAGGTTTTTGGGAGCGACACAGTCCAACTCAGCTTCAGCACATTGAGGAGTAGCAAGGGCATAATAGTCACCTGTCTCGCGACTGCCCTCTTGGATGATACGGATGCAATAATTAGAGGTATAACGGTTCACTTCGTGGGTGAAAGAAGTCTCACCGTGATTGAGTGTGGCAATCAACTCATTATCAGCATAAACCAATGCACCTATGGCAGGACGCGTCACCTCAGCCTCAACGCCAGTCACTTTGATGTCATCGACGCAGAGGAAATAGGTCTCGCCCGTCGTGTTGAAGTGGCGAATGGCGACATAGATCTGCTGTCCGGCATAGGCCGAAAGGTCAGCGGTGTATTCAGTGTAGGTACCCGTGCTGTTCCATTCCTGAATCATAGTGAAATCGGCGGGGTTGGAATTGCCCGAAGTAGAAACGGCTACGCCGAAATGCTCTAGGTCAGGAGCTATGCCAGGCATGTCGGCATCGCAGGCCATAAAAGAGATGCGAGCTTCTGCTGTGGCTATCAAGCGAGGAGTAACAATGTAATTGTCGGGATTGAGTGGACCAGGACCAGACATCCATGAGAAGGAGCGCAAACCGATACCTCCTCCGTAGCCGCTCCATGGATACACGCGGAAGTTCTGCCCATCGTTGTTGGCGTCAATGAGGGTGAGATCCATCAAGGTGCTGTCGGCGAAGTCGTAATACAGTTCATCGAGTGGGAAAGGAGCCGACATCGTTGGCAATGTCCATGAAAGTTGAACCGTTGAGCCGTCACTTTGTGCCTGGAGCCCATTGGGCGAACCTTGGAAATGGTCGGGCGTGCGATAGGTCCAAGCGTATTCGTTCTCAATCATTGCGCCATTCTCATAATAAGCACGAATGGTGGTCGTGTGAGTCGAACCGTCCCCAAAACCGTTGGTATTCAGCAAATAACTAGTGCCAAAATGATTCTCGGCCACTGTCTGACCATCAAGAACAATGTCGCTACCGATATAAAAACCGGCGTTGACGTTTCCGATGAAAACATTGTCAATGCAAATGGCGAACTTGTCGGTACAGTTGAAATGACGGATGGCAAGATAAACCTCCTGACCTGCGTAAGCAGAAAGGTCAACGGAGTACACATGCCAATTGCCTTGACGGGTTCCGTTGTCTTTTGCGGTCAAATTCCATTCTTGAAGCATGGTGAAAGCCGAGGGGTTGTCATTGACCGTCGTCGAAATGGCCACGCCAAAATGCTCGGCGGGATAAGCCTCGTCCATAGCACTGGCATGAAAAAGCATCTCGCCGCTTTCAGGAACAATCAAGCGGGGCGAAACCATGAAATTGTTGGGCGTGAGCGGCGAAGTAGTGGCATTGTCGTAGGAATACGACACCAACATACCATCAGAGCCACCGTGACCCATGCCGCCTGTGGCAGGCAGTTGCCAATTGTGACTGTCGCCGTCGGCATCGATAAGGGTCCAGTCGAGGATGCGGCCTTCTTCAAAGTCCTCCTCGAAATCCCAATAGTAAGCTCCATCGGGAGAATAAACGCCTGGCGCGTGGTAAATCACATAGCCCGAGGCCGAAACATAGTTTTCAATGCCCTGTTGGGCTTTTGCTCCGAAAGAAGCGGTCATCAGTAGTGCCATTGCCAGGAATGGCAAGAGGTGTTTTCGCATAAAGAAATGTAATTAATGTGAATTTAAATTGGGCTGCAAAGGTAGGGTTTTATCCTGACAATCCAAAATCTTAAAGCAAATCCAAATAAAAACGCCCTTTCCTCTTTGATAAAAAGAAATAATCGCTACCTTTGCACATCATTTCAACTAAACTAACAATTATGGCAAAAAACATCGAAGAAATCAAAGCCGCGTTAGACTCCTACGGCATCACCGGCGCAAAAGACATTTATTATAATCCGAGTTACGAGCAACTCTTTAAGGACGAGATGGATCCCGCCCTAACCGGCTACGACAAAGGCGTGTTGACCGAACTCAATGCCGTCAACGTGATGACCGGCATCTACACCGGCCGTTCGCCCAAGGACAAATACATCGTCATGGATGCCAAATCGAAGGACACCGTGTGGTGGACCACCGAAGGCTACAAGAACGACAACCACCCGATGAGCGAAGAAGTATGGGGTAAGGTGAAAGACCTCGCCAAGAAGCAACTCAGCGGCAAAAACCTCTATGTGGTTGATGCCTTCTGCGGCGCCAACAAGGACACCCGCATGGCCGTCCGTTTTATCATGGAAGTGGCATGGCAAGCCCATTTCGTGCTCAACATGTTCATCAAGCCTACGGCTGAGGAACTGGCTGACTTCAAGCCCAATTTCACCGTTTATACCGCCTCGAAAGCCAAGGTCGACAACTACAAGGAACTCGGCCTGAACAGCGACACCTGCGTGGCCTTCAATGTGAGCTCACGCGAGCAAGTGATTCTGAACACCTGGTACGGTGGCGAGATGAAGAAAGGTATGTTCTCGATGATGAACTACTACCTGCCGCTGCAAGGCATCGCCGCCATGCACTGCTCCGCCAACACCGACATGAAGGGCGAAAACACTGCCATCTTCTTCGGCTTGAGCGGCACTGGCAAGACCACTCTTTCGACCGACCCGAAGCGCTTGCTCATCGGCGACGACGAGCACGGCTGGGACGACGAAGGCGTGTTCAACTTCGAAGGTGGCTGCTATGCCAAGGTCATCAACCTCGACAAGGAGAGCGAGCCTGACATTTACAACGCCATCAAGCGTAACGCCCTATTGGAGAATGTCACCGTCGATGCCAACGGCAAGATCGACTTCAAGGACAAGAGCGTGACCGAGAACACCCGCGTCTCCTACCCCATTGAACACATCGAGAAGATCGTGAAAAACGTGCGTCCCATCTCGGCTGGTCCTGCTGCCAAGAATGTCATCTTCCTCAGTGCCGACGCCTTCGGCGTGTTGCCTCCCGTCAGCATCCTGACGCCCGAACAATGCAAGTACTACTTCCTGAGCGGTTTCACCGCCAAGTTGGCTGGCACCGAGCGCGGCATCACTGAGCCTACTCCTACCTTCAGCGCCTGCTTCGGCCAAGCCTTCCTTGAGCTACACCCGACCAAGTACGCCGAGGAACTGGTGAAACGCATGGAACAGAGCGGTGCCAAGGCTTACTTGGTAAACACCGGCTGGAACGGCACGGGCAAGCGAATCAGCATCCGCGACACGCGCGGCATCATCGACGCCATCCTTGATGGTAGCATCGAAAAAGCTCCAACCAATATGATCCCGTACTTCAACTTCGAAGTGCCGACCGCATTGCCAGGCGTCGACCCGAACATCCTCGACCCGCGCGACACCTACGCCGACAAGAACGTTTGGGAAGAGAAAGCCAAAGACCTCTCCTCACGCTTCATCAAGAACTTCGAGAAGTTCACGACGAATGCTACTGGCAAGGCTTTGGTGGCTGCTGGACCTAAACTTTGATTGGTCTCACGCAAAGATTTTTTTCACGCAGAAATCGCAGAACTATGAGAATGGACGAGCCGCTCCGATTGGGGCGGCTTGTTTTGCGTTATGCTTGCGCATTGTCAAAAATTTGAGGGTTTCTATGGTTGCTCATCATCAAAACCAACATCTTTTCCATTCGGATGTGATTTTTTTTGTATTTTTGCACCCATAATAATAATTGGAGTTTTATTAATCATCAACAAAATCAATAAAAATGAAGAAAACCATTAGAAAATTCGTTCCCGCAATGCTCGTTCTCGTAGCATTGGCAACCCTTTCGTTCATGGCCAAAGACAACGTCACGCTCAGACTCCGTCCGCAACAAGACAAGACCTATACCCTCACTTCAAAAGCAAACATGATGATGATGATGGAAGTGCAAGGTCAAACCATGAACATGTCACAGAATCTGGAAACCCGCCAAACTTTCACTACGAAAGAAACAAGCGATGCAAAATCCACCTTTGAGACCCAAATTGAGGCCCTAAAGTTGTCCATCTCACAAATGGGCATGAAATTAGAGTATGACTCTGAACATCCAGAAAAGACCAGTCCCATGTTGGCCGGGCAGACCTCAGAAATGGAGAAAGCCTTGAACAAGCCCACCATGGTATCTTACAGCGCATTGGGCACTGCCATCGACTCGCTTGAAATTGAAATGAGCCAATTAGCCGCCGCCATCATTGAACTTCCAGAAGAAGAACTGAGTGTGGGTAGTACCTGGAACACCAACAAGACGCAAAACGCCAACGGGATTGAAATCACTGCCAAAATGACTTACACCGTCACCGCCATTTCCAAGAAGAGTGTCGATGTGAGCTTCAACGGTACGGCAGAAGGCAACAACGATGTAAGCGGTACCTATAGCGGCACAGCAAGCATTGATCCTCAAACCGGTATTATCATTCAAAGCGCCAACAAGTCCAATATCTCCATGACCATGAACGAACAAGGCATGAGTATCCCTGTGACCATGGTGGGCAACACAACTGTTGAAGTGAAATGATTTAAGAAACCGAGGATTTCAATATGTAGGACTGACAGCACACCTGTCGGTCCTACTTTTTTTTCGACAAACCATTCCAGCCACAGATTATTTCCTACCTTTGTAACTTCAATTATAATCCATATCATTATGAAACAAACCTTTACCTTGATCACCTTGATGCTATTGGCTTTTTCAGCCATGGCACAGAACACCAAGCCACAACCCCTCACGCAAGAGGAATTCGAAGCCTTGTGCCCTACCCCTCCCATGGGATGGAACAGCTGGAACAAATTCGGTTGCAACGTCAGCGAGAAACTGCTGATGGAAGCTGCCGATGCCATGGTAGCTTCGGGCATGAAGGAGGCAGGCTACGAGTACATCGTTGTGGACGACTGCTGGCAGGTGGACCGTGATACAGATGGCAACATCGTGTGCGACCCTGAGCGTTTCCCGCATGGCATGAAGTATGTGGCCGACTACATCCACTCCAAAGGGCTGAAGTTCGGACTGTATTCCTGCGTTGGCACCCACACCTGCGCTGGTCGTCCAGGTAGCATGGGACACGAATATCAAGATGCGCTCTATTACGCACGCAATGGCGTCGACTACCTGAAGTATGACTTCTGCAACAACCGTGAGACCAACTCCAAGACTGCGTACACCATCATGCGTGAAGCCATAAAAGAGGCTGGTCGTCCCATTGTCTTCAGCATCTGCGAATGGGGCAGTACGAAGCCTTGGGAATGGGCGCAAGGCATCGGTCACCTCTGGAGAGCCACGGGCGACATTATCAACTCATGGGAAGGTCGCGCCGACTGGGGTGGACACGGCATGGTGCACATCATCGATTTGATGCAAGACCTCTACCCTTACAACGGTCCAGGCCATTGGAACGATCCTGACATGCTCGAAGTCGGCAATGGCGGCATGAACGCCATCGAAGACCAAAGCCACTTCTCCATGTGGTGCATGTTTTCAGCTCCACTGATGGCGGGTAACGACCTCAACAACATGAGCGACGACACCAAGCGCATCCTCACCAACAAGGACGTCATCGCCATCGACCAAGACCCGCTCGGCATCCAAGCCCATCTCTCCGTCGCTATGGGCAACCGCCAGATTTGGGTGAAACAATTAGCCAACGATGATTGGGCCGTTTGCTTCTTCAACCGTGGTGACGATGTTTGGAATCTCAACTTCAACTGGAGTGATATACCTGAACTACGCAAATCGGGAAGAGAATACAGTGTCTACGACCTCTGGCAACACAAGACCATCGCCAAGTCAACAGCAAAGAATGTTGTTTCAAGCATTCCCTCCCATGGTGTGTTGATGGTGCGGTTGACGCCTGTCAAATAATTGCCAAAAAGCATCAACAAGCAAAGCCCGCTGATTTGCTTCGGCGGGCTTTGTTGTTAAGGGGATTGCAAATCCCTATTTCGAACCAGTCGGATTGCAAATCCGACTTAACCGTTTCTCTAATTCTTGACTTAATTGAGCATCACTGGCATGAGCAACATGAGGAGGTCTTCAGCCTCGTTTTCGTTGCCCACGGGGGTAAGGATACCCGCACGGTTGGGAGCCGACATCTCCAATTTCACTTCCTCTGAATCGAAGTTGCCAAGCATTTCTTGGAAGAAACGTGAATTGAACCCGATTTCCATATCATCGCCTGTGTAACTGCAAGCGAGACGCTCCTTGGCTTCATTGTAGAAATCAATATCCTCAGCAGTCAGCATGATTTCCTGTCCCGTAATACGGAAACGCACCTGGTGTGTGGCTTTGCTGGAGAACACGGCCACACGGCGGATAGCCGCAAGGAAAGTCTGACGGTCAATAGTCAGCTGGTTGGGGTTCTGCTTCGGGATGACAGCCTCATAGTTGGGATAGCGGCCTTCGATAAGACGGCAAATCAACATATAGTCTCCGAAAACGAAAGAGGCATTCGTCTTGTTAAACTCCACACGCACTGGTTCGTCGGCCAATGTGGCAAGAATGCTTTTCAGCTGGTTGATGGGTTTCTTAGGCATAATGAATGAAGCCACATTTTCCGACTTGACATCCATCCTTCTGTAACGTACCAACTTATGGGCGTCAGTAGCCACAAAAGTCAGGTAGTTCTCTGTCATTTCCATCAACACGCCTGACATAATAGGACGAATTTCATCCATTCCCGTGGCAAAGACGGTCTTTTCGAAGCCCTTAGCAAGCACATCGGCAGGAATTTCCCAAACTGAAGTATCCGCCATCGCAGGAAGTTGCGGGAACTCATCGCTCTTGTGGCCCGCCAGTTTATATCGACCTTCTCCTGCAATCAGCTCCACCGCCAAAGTGTTGTTATCGACCGAAACCGTAATGGGTACATCGGGGAAGTTTTTCATGATTTCCAGCAACAGGCGCGCGGGAATGGTCACCTCTCCCGTGCCTTCCACCATGTCGGGAACAAGACTGACCGTCATGGTCACGTCAAGGTCAGACGAAGTAATCTTCAGTTGGTCCTCATCCAAATGGAACAGGAAATCATCCAAAATTGGCAATGTGTTCTTTGAGCCGATAACACCGCTCAAGGCTTGCAGGCTCTTCAATAGTTTAAGGCTTGATACTATGAATTTCATCGCAATATAGGTTTTTATTTCTTTCAAATTTGAAGTTGTAAAAGTACAAATAATTGAAACATGAAGGGCTTTTTATCGAAAAAAAAATCTCATTTATTAGAATCCTCCAAAACTCAGCCCAGCATATTTCAGGCGGTTGAGAAAGTCGAGCATCGATTCGTATGGTACCGCCACATATTGGAAACGCTTGTCATCCTTAGTCCTGGTGCGGTATTTCTCCTTCGTGTCGGAAAGCCGTTGGTTGATGTCGGAGAAAGTGCAATGAACTTGGAATTGTCCGTCACCGCTATTATAATTAATATAAGTCTGGAACATGTCGTTTTGGAAGAAATAGGTGATATTGCCCAAACGACGGTCAAAGACCACGCATCCGTCAACATATTTGTTCACAATGTGATTGCCGAAGTTACCCAACCCAATCTTTCCCACCGAAACGAAAGCATGAAGCTTTTCGTTCCAAACCATCTTCAGGTCGGGAATCACGATAGTATTGGCATAAAAATCTGACGATTCCATTTGAGGATAACCTTCAAGCTCAATGGCTTTCTGCCGTTCTTCCGTCTTCTCTTCATCGTTTTCAGAACGGTAGTAATGCATATACTGTGTCTCTGTCAAATCGATGGAAGCGCCATCAATATTGGCAAACACTTCTGCCATGGCTTCCAAGGCCTTGTCATCAAAAACTGGGACATTGAAAACATTGAGACCCTCAAGCGTCAGACTGTCATTGGGATATTGGGTGTATTTTCCATGCACAACAAACTTGGCCAAAGGCGTGTCAAGACCCAAATCAAAGCTGCCTTCACCGCTAACGACACCTCGCGAATTCAAGTCAACGTAGGAATCATACTGGGTTTCGTCAGTCACCACAAAACGCAAGCTGTCGGCATCAAACCACAACATTCCGTTTGCAGGTGCAGTATTATCGAGTTCCTTCCTTCCCTCTTTAGGTGTGAGAAACGAGCCGAAATAGCCACCGTCGATGGCTAATTCATAATAGAGGCCGTTCGTCATTCGCGAATCTTCCTCACGAATTCTATCAACATCAACAGGGATGCGGATTGAAGCAGGATCAATCGTAGTGGACGAGACGAACCAATGGTTCAAAGCAGCGATGGAATCTTGCATCCTCTCTTCAAGACCTGTCGTGGGGTTGAAATCATCGAGGATAAGATGCTCTTCCATATTTGTCGTATCAGTCGGCTCTTCGGCAGGATCAGGGACCTTAACAATTACAGGCTCCTCAAAAGCCAGAAGCGCAAAGTGTCCATCATAATAACCGAACTCGTCAGTGGCTTTCAAGGTCAAACGTCCTTGGAAACCGAACTGGGTATTCAATTTAAACTCCGATGTGTCAGCAATATGCGCATAACCATGAGTGATTCCATCCAAAGGAACAATGGTATCCATCTGAATTGGTGTGCTGCTGCCCTCCGCATTGACGTAATCCCAAACACCTTGGGCGTTGTAATAGTTTCTGCTATGGATATTCACTACAGCATTTTTATATAAGTGAAAACCATTCAAAGTGTCGGCCAACAAGTCGCCATTCACCGGTTCAAGTTTCGAATCCGCATTGATGTCTATGTCGTGCATATACGGAAACACGGCAGCATCGGCCACACGAATGATTTTTACATCATGGGCATGAATCACATAGTTAGTCATGTCATAATCTGCACTCATGCTGTAGAATTGCAGCGAGTCTTGTTCTGGCACAAGCGAGATAAACTTAGATGCATTGTTATGTATCGCCAACAATTCCTCACGCGTCGTCGCTGAGGCATACTCTCCAAAACTCTCCACGGGATTATGAAGATGCAGGCTGTTGGTAGCCATATCCCATTCCGCTTCTTTCAATGAGCAGATATACTGATTCATAGGAAAGTCCAAATTACTATTCTGATTGAGATAATCGTATTGAACTTTTTGCGCATCGAAGTCGACATTAGCCCGGTAGTTGGTAGCGGTGAAAGCAATATTGGCAGTGTCGGCGGAATAAAGGAGGAAGTTGGCCGAATCAGCCACAAAGGTTCTGGCATCCAAGGCAAAATGGTCGGAATCAAACTCAGTCAGACCGAAGCGCAACTTTCCGTCAGCCGCATAGCCATCAGGTGTAAGAATGGTTTTACCTGAAAAATACGTGTCACCGTACATGCAAATGGGTTTGCCGATTGTTTCTGTGGTCAGTTCAGGCTTAACGATATCCCACTTCAGCCGAAGAGCATCCGCCGAGGCGACGGGGAAACCAGTTCCATCTTCGCGAGGCACCATACTAAACTGATTTGTGATTGCGGTGACTGAATCTAGATAAAACACGAACTGATCTGAATTAAACACAGCCGTCTGATAATCAAGTGTCCCTTCACCGAAGAATCCGCTTGAAGAGAGGAAAACCTTATTGTGATATCGGCCCAAGTCGCCATAAACAGGATAAGAAGCCGTTTCGTTTTCCCCGATTTGGTGGACAAAACCCAATGAATAGTCATCCATGACAACCAAGGGCTGGACAATGTCGGGCATGATGCCGCCAGAGACCAACTCACCTTCGAAGCGAACCTTTTTCATGGAGAGGTCATTCAGGCTATCGACGACAAAAGGATAAAGGCTGTAATAGAACTTTCCTTCCAAGTCGTCAGCGGTCATCACAGAGTCAACACTTCCTGGGTTGAACACGCCACCATTGATTTTCCTGTAAAACTTAAATCCCTCAGCCTCACTGTGGAAAATGGGATATTCAGGGGTTTCGTAACGACTTGATTTATTGTCTCCATGGTCGATTTCCAACCTACCCTGAAGTTTTTCAAGAGTGCCGTCAACAGGAATGACATGATTGTCGTAGCGGGCATAAAAGCGCAGCGAATCAATCTTATTCATCTTGATGGTGAAGTCCTGATAATTGAATTGGCTGTCCTTGGTAAAGAACTCAAACATTCCAGCGAGGATACCGCCTGAAAACTCGAAGTTCTGCTTTTTCTTAAAAACGACACGACCAAAATCTGGCACGATGACCACGCGCTTGCGATCGCTTAGAGATATGGCCGAACCTTCAAAGCCGTCAATCTGACTCGTAATGCCATACACCAGCAAGTCATTGGTATACAAGTCAAGACGAACATTGGGTTGGCGGTTCTTCGTCAATGTATGCAACTTGATGACATCGTAATCAATGACTTCACGATAAGAATCAAGCACATCGAAAAAGCGAGGCAATGCCGTCGCCCATTTTGTGTCCGACTCATACTCAACATAACCCTCTGCCTGCAATTTGAGCATGAGAGAAATCACCTGTTCGATAGGATAACCTAAATATGTGGCCAAATCACCAACCGCAAACCGCACCTGTCGGTCAACATTATCGAAACCTTTCAGGAATTTCTCAATGCGTATCATGGGATGAGCGCCATCGAGACCTTGCAGACGCTTGAAATCATCATGTCGAAAATAATTCACCGACACCACATCTCCCTCACTCATTGGGTTGACGCCTTCCATCCTCCTAAAATCCACCTGATTGTCGTCAATATCCCAATACATGGCCTCCAAGAAGATATCCAAACCGTGGAAATAGTCATGGAAAGGTCCGTCGCCAAAGTCCTTTTCGGAACGGTAGACCATTAACTTTCTGGTCTTATTGTCATAATGTAAGCCCAAATCGTTATGATAGAGGGAATCCATTTCGGTACCCACGGAGTCAATGAGATAAAGACGCATTGCCACATGGTCTGAAACCAACTGTTCGTCCATCGACATCACAAAACGTGGAGCCTCCATCCTAATCACTTCTCTGCCCCCTTGCCGAAAATGAAACACTGCCTTGTTATTCACACCGCCAAACACGTCCACTTGATTACCCATCATGCCTATACCGCCTTCAAAGTCAATATTTCTCATCAAATCAGTAATCTCATAATCAGAACGATAAGATCTAACACGAGGAAACATGGTTTTTTCATTGGGCGCATTCACCAATACCTTGTCCTCAAAACGGCAGAGAATATCCTGATCAAAATGCTGACGCTCATGAAAAACCACCGAGTCGATAGCATACTCCGAACGGTTCAAGTCCAAAACATAGAAATCAGGTAAAGTAACAAATACCTTTTCGGGAGGAACGCCGAAGCGCGACCAGTCAGCTCTACCACCAATCCCTTCCCAACGGTTATCTTCTTGATAATAAACGCCTTTGGTATCTTTGAGAACCGATTCATCTTTCTGCGAAGCCAGCACCAACGTGCCATCGATGGTCAACTCGAAATGCTCACTTGACGGGAAGCCCCAAAGCGCATCACGCAACAGCCATTTGGAGTTGCCTTTGGCCGACAACACTTTGTCGACGAAAAGATCCCTACAGGAAACCAAATACTTGTCTACCCCGTTCATCGACTTCTGTACTTTGGCATCGGTGTAGACAATCCAGTTATTCACATCCTTATGTGAGAGATTGGCTGTCGGGATGCGTTGTAGTATTTCTACGAAATGAAAAATATTTGCATAAGCCTTACTGCCACTCTTTGAATGAAGCCGTTCACAAAGTTGAATGATTGTGTTGGCTTCAGCGTTGCTATAATAGCTTTCCCATACTCCTTGGAAACCTTGCATGATGACCGCAGCCTCTTCACGGTCTTGCTTCGAGGTGGACGATCCCAAATAAGTAGCGAGTTGGTTATAGAACGCATCCTTTTCCGTTGGAAAGAAATCCTGCGCATAGGCATAACCCAAACCCAAAAATAGCAATATAACTGTAACAAAAATATTTCTTTTCATATCGTCAAAGTACTTGATTTCAATCACTTAATAAATTCGGCTGCCACCCAATTGTTGCGGCTCAAAAAACGGTTGTAATGCAACCCCAAACGCTCGGCCTCCGCTTGTATGCTTGGCAAATCCTCAGTGTAAAACCCACTGAAGAAAATGTGTGCATTAGAACTCATGGCCTCCACATAATAATGCATATCACGAAGCAAGATGTTACGGTTGATATTGGCCAACACCACATCAAACTGTCCCTTGATGGCCAAGGCATCACCCAACACAATCTCAATATCGGAAATACCATTCAACTCACAGTTGGTGAAAGCATTGCGATAAGCCCACTCGTCATTGTCGATGGCTACCGTTCGTGCTGCACCCAATTTTTTAGCCAAAATCGCTAAAACTGCAGTTCCGCTTCCCATATCAAGCACTGTTTTACCTAGGAAATCTGTCTCAAGCATAAGCTGAATGATTTGAGCTGTCGTTTCATGGTTAGCTGTGCCAAAAGACATCTTAGGCTCGATGACCAAATCGAACTCAAAGCTGGGATCTGCTTCATGAAAAGGTGCACGCACTCGACAACGTTTGTTAATCACCACAGGCTGATAGGAGGCCTCCCAAACTTCATTCCAATCCTTGTCAGGCATCTCCTCTACTTTCAGCAAATGAAGGTCGGCAAAAGCTGGGTCAAGCAATATGTTCTCAACTGCGCCGTCGTCACGGCAATCTGCCGAACAATAAGCTCTCAAGGTATAGTCTTCATCCATGAAAGAGTCGAAGCCTATTTCAGCAAGCATGGTGGTAAGCATGTCATGCTGAATATCTGACGACGGTGCAGTGAATGTGTATTCTAAGGTCTTCATCACTCTTCGCCGATGTGTGAGGCCTGATTGCAGATGGAGACAAAGTCCTCAGCTTTCAGCGAGGCGCCACCGATGAGGCCACCGTCAACATCAGGCTGCGAGAACAGTTCTGTCGCATTCTTGGCATTACAACTTCCGCCATATAAGATACGAATATCATCAGCTGTGGCTTCATCGTAGTGTTCCTTAATCAATGAACGAATGTAGGCATGCATCTCCTGAGCCTGTTCGGGCGTAGCTGTCTTGCCCGTACCGATGGCCCAGACAGGTTCGTAGGCAATGATGGTGTCATAAATGGCATCGCCATCCAAATGGAACAAACCTTTTTCCAGTTGTTCTTTGACAACCTCGAAATGACGACCTGCTTCACGCTCCTCAAGCACCTCGCCAACGCAATAGATAGGATACATGTTGTTTTCTATTAAGCGATTGATCTTCTCGGCAAGGATTTCGTTGGTCTCGCCGAAGTATTTTCTTCTCTCGCTATGACCAATGATGCAATAGTCCACATCGATGGACTTCAGCATTTTGGCCGACACCTCGCCCGTGTATGCACCTTTGTCGTAGGCACTGCAATTCTGTGCACCCACGTTAAAACGCTGCTCGTCAAACTCATAATCTGTCAGCATTTCAAGATAAGGGAATGAAGGACAAATAATGATTTCGCAATTCAGTTCGTCCTGTTCATCAAGGCGGTCAAGGATATCATCGACCAAAGTTTCGGCCTCATCAAAAGTGAGGTTCATTTTCCAGTTTCCGGCAACAATTTTGCTTCTCATAATATTTTCAATTTAAAGATTTAATATTCAACGATTTAAACATTCAAAACAGCTAAAAGAGTTTAGCTTATAAAATTACAAAAATACAAATTTTTCATCTAACAACTTATTTCATCCCAAGTTTCCACTTCATACCTGATACCGAAGAATTCTTTCACAGGCCTCACCGCTTACGATAGGCAAAAACACCAATTTGCTCCGGCAAACCTCAACTTGATTTCCAGTTGAAGACTCCGTCTTGACTAAACGTACACAATACTCATTCTCAGCCGTTTGCTCACGATAAAAACTCAGTTTATCACCTTGATGCGCCTCAGCAACGTAGGCAATTTCGAAACGCTTGAGATTATGCTCACGATACCATGCAATGTCCCACAAGTCAAGCACATGCTCGATGTACTTCACCGAGTTGACGTGTCCGTTGATATCAATGTCATTGTAATTGATGTCAATCGTCTTGACCAACGTGGTGTTTTCCGACATCTTCACCCGTCCTCCTTTGTCGATGGGGCACGGCTTGTCGGTCACAATCCAATTGTTGATGGCACCATCATCGATGGAATAAATGTCCGTAGGCTGACGCGACTCCGTGTCAATCATGGCCCAGATGGAACGGCCATAACCATATACTCTACCCTGCCCGTCCGACACGCAGAAGTTACGGCTCGTGAAAAACCGCATCGCGCTCTCTACCCAAGTCTCAATAGTGAAGTGGTCATATTGAAAAGGCATCTCCTCCATCTCAATAGCCAGACGCGACAATACCCACGAGCGGTTGATCGTCATCAAATATTTCATCCCAAAGCCACGGCCGGTGGAATGGAAATCAGCAGCATTGAGCATCTGATTGCCCAAATGGCCCAAAAACATCCGTCCCGAGAAATCGCAGTGGAACGGCTCTGCCATGAATTCGTATGTTCCGATTTTATTCAAGATTCAAAATTTAAGATTTAAAATTCTGCATTCTACATTCTGCATTCTGCATTCTACATTCTGCATTCCACATTCAGCATTCCACATTCAGCATTCCGCATTCCACATTCCCAACTCCCAACTCCCAACTGAACAACTGCTAACTGATTCTCACCCTCGGGTCAATAAACCCATAAATGATGTCGACCACGATATTGACGATGATCAGCATGACAGCGATGAGCAGTACTGCGCCCATGATGACAGGGAAGTCATATTTGTCCAACGCGTCGACCACCACCACACCGATGCCTTTCCAGTCGAAGACGTACTCTACAAAGACGGCACCTGCCAACAAGGAGGCAAACCAACCTGAGACCGCCGTCACTACAGGATTCAAGGCATTGCGCAGGGCATGGATACAGATGACCCGGAAAGGTTTCAAGCCTTTCGCACGAGCAGTACGCACATAGTCCATCGACATGGCTTCCAACAAGGAAGTGCGTGTCAGTTCGGTCACCACGGCCAAGGGACGCATACCCAAAGTCAAAGCGGGCAAGATGAGGTTGCGTAAACTCAGGAACTCTCCCCTACCGTACTCGTCAACGGTATAAAGGCTGCCCGTCATGCTCAAGCCCGTATAATGCTCCAATAAGAAACCGAAAATCCAAGCCATGAGGATAGCGGCAAAGAACGAAGGCAGCGACATGCCAATGGTGGTGATGAACAACGTCAACTTATTGAGAAACTTGGTGTTGATGACAGCAGCCAGAATCCCTATCACCAGACCCAAAGCCATCGCAATGGAGATGGACACCGCAGCCAAAAGCAATGTATTCGGGAAAGCCTCACCCAAAATGTCGGAGACCTTTCGTTTGCTTTGGTACGACATTCTTAAATAAGGTGCCTTCAGCACGATGACCGTCGAGCCAACGGCCGCAAGTTTGGCATAATTGCCAATCTTTTCCAACTTCTGCTGGCCTTCTGATACATCGTAGAATGAAATCGGCACCAAGTCGTTGAGGTAATCGGCATATTGCTTTCCAAGACTTTGGTTTAAGCCCAATTCCTCGCGAATGGCATTCACCGACTCTTGGTCGGCACGCTGGCCGAGCATCATTTGTGCAGGGTCACCAGGCAGGATGTTGAACAGGAAAAAGACCAGTGTCGCGACGCCCCATAGCACCGCGATACCGTACAACAACTTCCTGACGATGTAGGCACCCATAGTATCACAAAACCTTCAAGGCCTTTTTGAAGTCGACCGAACTCCACTTGTCCTTCACCAAGCCGTTATCCAGCCAGATGAGACCAGGATTAGAACGCACTATTGGCTTGATTTCCAATTCGTCTGCATAATACACTTCGTAGAGGAAATCATGTTTTTCACGCAGCTTTTCCACATATTCGGGTTCATCGGCCACTATCCAAATCACGGTAAAGTCTTGTTTTTCAGCAGCTTCAGTAATCTTTCTTATCTTCTCCCATTCCTTTTCAGTCACTTTCGTTAAATCGTGGGAAGTGAACATCAAGAGGTTTTCGGTGGTGAGGATGTTCTCAGTCACATCGTTTCCCTCTTCGTCCAAGGCCGAGAATCCGAGGAAATTAGCACCGCCTTCCACCCTTTGGTCGACAAACTCCCACTGCGACATCCAGACCGAGTCGTTCCATGGATAGTTCGGTGAAAGGTATTCTTTTGTCTCTCCAGTAGCTTTGTTTCTGTAGGTCAGATAGATCTTACTCTCTTCCGCCGTTTCCGTAGTCAGCTGCTTACCCACTTTCCAGTTCATGAAATCGACGACGGGTAAATGACGGTAGTTGTAGATCTCAAAGCCCAAAAACGCAAAAGCATAGAAACAACCTATGATAAACTGGGTACTAACCGAGAACCTACTATTCAATCGTTTGTTATTGAAAATCAAAGGAATGAGCACAGCATCAATGACAAGATTCTTATAAAAGGTCTGCCAATTGCTCATCTTGATGGCCGTACCGAAACAACCACAGTCGGGCACAAGGTCGTACAAGGCATCAAACAAGGTCGTTATGCTGAAAAACAACATCAGTAAGGTGGCACCGAGCACCGCCAATCGAGGAAACACTTTGGTTATCAAACAGATGCCTACAATAAACTCCGCCAAAATCATCAACATGGCCAACGCCAAGGCGAAGTCGTTGAGCCAAGTCATGCCGTAGACCGCGAGATAATCCAGCATCTTGTATTTCGTACCCAACGGGTCCACACCTTTGGTGAAACTGCTGAAGATGAACAACGCCCCGACCAACAAACGGCAAACCGTCAATGCAGCATTGTCGTATTTCTTACTGAAACCCAAGGGAACCAGAAGGTTAAGCAGCAAAATGACAAGAAACCACAGATGGTATTCCGGTAAAAAATAGATGCCCACAGCCGATGCTAAAGCCACACCTAGGCTAACCCAAGGAATGATCGTCTTATTTTTCATTTTCGTTCTTTTCGCTCAGCAGTATCAAGGCAAACACTGCATAGTTAATCATATCGTAATAGTTGGCGTCAAGGCCTTCGGAAACGAGAGTCTTGCCCCCATGGTCCTCGATGCTTTTGGTGCGCAGTACCTTGCTCATGATGAGGTCGGTGATGGAGCTCACGCGCATGTCGCGCCAGGCCTCGGAATAGTCGTGATTCTTGCGCGTCATCAGCTCATACGCCTCATTGGTCACCTTGTCGTATAAGGTAGTAGCTTCTTCAGCTGTCAAGTCGGGCTGGTCGACCACACCAAGTTGAAGTTGGATGACACCCATTGCTGCATAGTTGACGATGCCAATGAACTCAGGCTCAATGCCTTCATCGACCAGACGTTCCGATGTAGTCTGCAAAGTCCTGATTCTCTTTACTTTGATAAAGATTTGGTCGGTAATGGAAGGCGTACGCAAGATGCGCCATGCCGGACCATAGTCCTTCATCTTATCGATAAACAACTTGCGGCATTGCGCCAAAACACTATGAAATTGGGCTTTTGTATCTTTTTTTGGCATAATGATAGTCTTTGGCCGCAAAGATACGTATTTTTTTTCTTCTTAGGGCAAACGTTGCAGCCAAATGGCCAAGAAACGGTCGTACACAACGTAACCGTCTTTTTCTGGATAAACCAATTCCTTATCGACCAATACGTCAAGAGCAGTTTTCACACTACTGGGGCTTGAAAGGTTGTGCTTGTTGACAAATTCGAAACTCTGAGGCTTCGCTATCTTATGCTCTTTTGCTATTGCCTTCAGCAAATTGACCTGATTTGTGGTCAACAACGTCATCATAATCTCATATTGGGGAGCCAAGGTATCAACCACCGAAAGGATAACCTGATTGGATTGTTCAATGCTGTCTGCACGTTTGGTCGTTTCATAAAGTCGATTCATGACAAACTGCACATACCAAGTATGTCCGCTAAAGCGCTGGTAAACATCGTGAAAGACCTCCTCGCTCAAATTTCCTTTCCTTTTTTCAAAGAAACGACGAGAAAACTCGTAATAGATGGTTTCTGACAAAGGCTGCAAGTTAACAAATTCCGTGCTTTGGAAAAAAGGACGTTTCGGAGAATTAAACATCTCTGCCATGAGATGCTGCCGACTGCCAGAGAAAATGAATCCAGCATGGGAGAACTGGATATGAGAGCGCAGCAATGCCTCAACGCCTTTTTCAGGATAATTGGCTATCTGCTGGAATTCGTCAATGGCGACATACACATCTTTTTTGAGCTTCTCAATATGGTCGAAGATGCTTTTCAACGTATGTTCTTCTCGAGATGGCTCAATGCTGACCGAAACCGTTGGCAACCCTGTCAGCGAGTCATAACTCAGCACAGGCCGCCAAGCCTTGAATGTATCAAAGGCCTTGACCATTAGCGATTTCTCCCGTTTAACGGCCTCCTCGATGATGGTCGCGCCAAAGACTTGAACAAAATCATAAAGGTTTTGTGTTGCAAAAATGTCAATATAGATACATATGGCGTCTTTATTAGTCTCTTTTATGCGGTGGAAAACATGTTTTATCAGCCCAGTTTTTCCAATTTTTCGCGGAGAAATCACCGTAAGATTACGCCCATTTCTTAATGCTCCGACCATTTGTTCCGTTTCTCTTTCACGGTCACAAAAATAGCTAGGACCTTCATAACCTTTGTAAACAAACGGATTATCTGGTTCTTTTTGTTTTCTTGATGCCATAGTGCACAATTATTTAATCGAATTTCTATCACGGAAAGTCCGTCACGGAAAATCCGTGATGCAAAAATAGAAAATAATCATCATGTTAAACACACTTTGTTCCAAAAAAAAGTGTAATTTTGCAAGAAAACTTCAATGCTTCAAATCAAAACACATAATAAAGCCCTCCTTTTTGACCGTCCTGCCATCATGGGCATCCTCAATGTGACGCCCGACTCTTTTTCCGATGGTGGCCGCTACAACCAGATGGACAAGGCCTTGCTACACTGCGAGCAGATGCTTGCGGATGGTGCCGACTTCATCGACATTGGTGGCTGCTCCACGCGACCCAACAACGCCATCGCCACAGAAAGCGAAGAGATGGAACGCGTCATTCCCATCCTTAAAGCCATTAAAAAGGCCTTCCCTGAAACCATGATTTCCATCGACACTTTCCGAAAGAACGTGGCTGAAGCTTGTATGGACGAAGATGCCGACCTCATCAATGACATTTCAGGGGGATTATTTGACAAAGAAATGTTGCCCTTTATCGGCCAAAACCATATCCCCTACGTAATGATGCACTGCATAGGTACACCAGAGACCATGCACCAATACACCCTCGGCGGCAACATTCATCAAACCGTTTATGATTTCTTTGAGCAACAATGTAAGGTCTTGGAAAGCTATAGCAACCAGCAGGTTATCCTCGACCCGGGCATCGGCTTCGGCAAAAGTATGGAAGCCAACTATCAACTACTCAACGACTTGGAATGCTATCGATACAACAATCTGCCCATCCTCATCGGAATTTCAAGGAAGTCATTAATAAATAAGGTGCTGGGCACCACACCCAAAACCGCCGAAAATGGCACCACCGTGCTCAACACCATCGCCTTGCTTAATGGCGCAGACATTTTGCGCGTCCACGATGTGAAAAATGCGCGCGAAGCCATCGAATTGGTCGGGACTTTTCGTAATTTTGCCGCAAAATTGAAACCATGATCGACCTTTTCATCCAAGTCCGCATCTTCGACATCATCGACATATTTCTGGTGGCCTTGCTTTTCTACTGGTTCTACCGCATTTTGAAAGGCACCTCCGCCATAAGCATCTTCTTGGGCATCGTAGCCATTTTCCTCATTTGGCAGGTTGTCAAGGCCTTACAGATGGAATTACTGAGTACTATCCTAGGTGCCTTCGTCAGCGTAGGCTTCATAGCGCTCATCATCATCTTCCAACCTGAAATACGTCGGTTTCTGTTCACCATAGGCACCCAAGCCCAAGAGGGCAAACTGGTTCAACGGTTCAAGTTCTTGAGGGTCAGCGGTAATGCTGGACTCGACATCGACAACATCACCAAAGCCTGCCAAAACATGTCGGACATCAAGCAAGGCGCACTTATCCTTATCGCGTGCAAGAACACCCTCGACGACATCGCCTCAACAGGTGTAGTGATCAATGCTGACATCAGTCACTCGCTTATTGAGAACATTTTCTTCAAAAACAGTCCCCTGCACGATGGTGCCATGATCATCCGTAATAACCGTATCGTAGCTGCCCGTTGCATCCTCCCCGTGACACAAAAGACCAACATTCCCGGACACTATGGTCTTCGCCACCGTGCCGCCATCGGAGTGACCGAAGTCAACGACTGCATCGCTCTTGTAGTATCAGAGGAAACAGGAAACATCAGCATGGTCATTAACGGCGAAATCCGCACCATCAAGCCATTGGAATTAAAGGAAACGATTGAAAAAGAATTGAATATGTAGTTTTTCATGCAGAATACAAAGAGTTTGCAGAGCCTCCGGGACACGAACTCCACATCGCCTCGCGCTCTTATTGTATTATGCATTCTTGGTGGTAATAATCACTCATCGATTACCACAAACCAATCGTCTTCATCTGCATAACGTAGCTGCTTTTCGTATGGGTCGTAGCGCAGCATCACCTGATAGGAATAGCCTTTTTTCTTGAGTTCAGCCCCAACATAACTATTCATCATATAGTCATAGGTGTAGCCAGCATAAAGTTTGCCCAAATAAACAGCATAGTTATAGATATCGTCAAGCTTCAGTGTATCAATGGTATAGTCATAATCTATCCTACCTGCCCAAAAAGAGTAATCTGCCCGCGAATCAAAACCATCCATAAGATTGTGCTCGCTAAACAAAACTGGCTTCCAATCACCATCATTGACCTCAAACCAAGACGCCACGTTAACCGTGTTCAAGGAGTGCTTGTACCTGTACTCTTCCGTGTCGCTGAACAGATAATCCTCATACTCTGTAATGCGACCCGAAATCTCCATCCTTGAAAGCATCACCAACCAATGAATGGAATCAACTTGTACCTCCTCGGTATTCTCAGGCACATAGACTAAAACACCGTAATCAAGCATAGTTTCCGCATACACATTATACATGACATCAAGGAATAAATCTTGACTGAATCCGTTCAAGACCTCAGTCTGTTTTTCCAATTTAGGGTTGTATTCCACCTTAACGGTTGCTTCTTCAGGGAAATAGACCGCTGCCTCAATCTTTGGTCGGGTAGCGATGTATTGCTTGGCAAGTTTGAGCTCGGTCTGACAACTCGAAAGCAGCACTGTCAGCAAACCCAAGAATGCTATCGTTTTCCTAGTTTTCATAAATCACCTCCAAACAAATCCATTTGCACGCCATCGCCACCCTTCTTTTCCTCGTTCTCCTCTGAAGGTTCAACAATCTCCAATGGCACATCTGCAGGGTTGACTTCAATTTTCTCGTTTTCGCTTTCGCCTTCCTTCGGTTCATCAAGTGCTTCCTCAGTCGGCTCTGGCTGATAAGGTTCCAAGAACTGCCAACTGTCAATCTCTCTTGTCGAAAGACGCTTGCCCTTGGCCTTGTAGCTCTTGATGCCGATAAACTCTTCCACGTTGACCTCATCGTCGGGGAAGCTGTTGCCAGCGTCACTGACCTTGTAACTCAACAACAGGCGCGGCATGTCGTCGATACTCATGCCCAAGTATTTCGCGTCAGGGTGCTCACCGATGAAGGAAGCACGGGCGTTTAGCTTGGTGTCGGCTTCGATGCAGAAGCGCTTCAGGTACATCTTCTGCGTCTCGCCTTCGATGTAGATGACGGAGAAGATTTCGTCTGGATCGAACTTGCGGATTTCCACCATGTCATCGTCGAAGTGGGTATTGAGGTCGAAGCCCGAAATCTTGAACTCGCCGTTGGCAAAAATCTGAAGGATACGGTCATCGCCTTCAAAAGCTCCAAGGTATTGTCCGCGCTTGTCGGCATTCAGGCGGTGCACTGTGTCGTCGTACCAGATTTCACGCGCATCAAGGGTAGAGACGCCTTCTCCACCCTTCTTGATATCCTTGACCTCGTATTTTGTGAGCAAATTGCCACGAGTATCACGACCTTTCACGGCCAAATCGGCAAACTTATAATCTACAGTTTTTTGCTTCTTGTTGAACAGTAAAAGCGTCACTTTTATGACTTCGGCCTCACCATTGGGGTTCGAGGAGAAATAACGCACTTTCGAGCCAGGCTTTCCCTGCGTGAGATCGTATTCCTTGTCGCGGGTAACACCTTTCACGGCGAAACGCTTCACAAAATGTGGCGCGCCATTCTTGCCGTCGCGGTAGACCACGTTATAAGTTGTGCGGTCGTCGTTCTTGTGGAACACATCAACATGGATGACCTTTTGACCCACAAAAAGTTTCGGCTGCAGTTTGGTCACAGTGTACTTGCCATCTTCATGGAAGACAATGATGTCATCCATATCGGAGCAGTCGCAAACATATTCGTAAACCTCCTTGTTCTTCTCGCGTTTCAAGCCCTCGCCTGTGCAAACGAAACCTTCCTCCTTGTTGACATAGAGTTTCTCGTTGTTTGCGGCTACGGCTACTGCGGAGATATTATCGAAGTTTCGAATCTCAGTCTTTCGGCCGCGACCCTCACCGTATTTCTCCTTGATGTGCAGGAAATAGTCAATGGTGTAGTCCACGATATGGTCGAGGTTGTAATGCGCCTCTTCCATCCGTTTTTCGAGCTCGGCCAACTGCTCGTCGGCCTTCTTGATATCAAATTTGGAGATCTTGCGGACTGGTTTCTCGCAGAGCTTCTCTACATCCTCGCGGGTAATCTCGCGTTTCAGCAACTTGCGGTACTTGTCGAAGCGTCGTTCAATGCCAGTAAGCTGATCGTCCCAAGTCTCGTAATCCTTGTTTTCCAGTTCCTTATAGATACCTTTCTCGAAGAAAATCTTCTCCAACGACACCCAATGCCAGCTATTCTCCAACTCGTCAATCAGGATACGAAGTTCAAGACTGAGGAGTTCCATTGTGCGGTCAGTGCTTAGTTTCAGTATCTCACTCACACCCAAAAAAGCCGGATGCTGGTTAACAATAACACAGGCATTGGGAGAGATAGACACCTCACAGTCTGTGAAGGCATAGAGCGCATCAATGGTCTGGTCGGGCGAAACGCCAGGATTCAGGTAAATCACAATTTCGCACTGCTCAGCGGTATTGTCGTCGATTTTCTTGATCTTGATTTTGCCCTTGTCGTTGCACTTCACAATGCTGTCGATGACACCGCCAGTTGTGGTGCCGTATGGTATTTCACTGATGACCAGCGTCTTTTTGTCCTGTTGGCTAATCCTCGCTCGGATGCGCACTTTGCCGCCACGCCTACCATCGTTATAGTTGGTCACATCCATCAGGCCACCTGTCGGGAAGTCAGGATAAAGCGTGAAAGGCTCATCACGCAAGTAGGCAACAGATGCATCTATCAACTCATTAAAGTTGTGAGGCAAGAACTTGGACGCAAGACCTACGGCAATGCCTTCTGTGCCTTGTGCCAACAGCAGAGGAAACTTCACTGGTAAAGAGACAGGTTCTGCATTACGGTTGTCGTAAGAGCGTGTCCAGTCGGTGGTCTTATGGTTGAAGACGACCTCTTTGGCAAATTTTGAGAGGCGTGCCTCGATGTAACGCGGAGCAGCAGCATCATCACCCGTGAGAATGTTTCCGAAGTTACCCTGCGTGTCCATCAGCAGGTCCTTTTGAGCCAGCTGAACAAGAGCGTCACCGATGGAGGCGTCACCGTGAGGATGGTATTTCATCGTGTTGCCCACGATGTTGGCCACCTTGTTAAAGCGTCCGTCGTCGAGTTCGTCCATCGAATGCAAAATGCGGCGCTGCACAGGCTTAAGACCATCCTCAATGGCAGGTACGGCTCGTTCAAGGATGACATACGAAGCATAATCGAGAAACCAGTTCTCGAACATGCCCTTCAACGGAATGATATGATGTTCATCTTCATGAGCCTGAGCATCTTCCAAACCTTCCAAAGCCTCATCCATGGGTTGCTCGTCCAAGGGTTCGTTTTCCAGATAATCTTCGATATCCATAATTGCTTTCTACTGCTGGCAATGAAACAAAGAATTCACGGGTGCCAAATTCATTACTTGATTTCCACCAACTCCAAATCAATCACGAGTGGTGTATAAGCAGGTAACCATGTCTCATCAATGACAACATCACCAAAACCCAGTTCTGAAGGCACAATCAATCTCACTTTTGCGCCTGGAGACATGGTCATCACGGCCTCCTCAATCGCTGGAATCATCTCCCCTTTACCAATGGTGAAAGTAATAGGATTATTGTAATCATAACTTGATTCCAAGACGACGCTTTCCATATTAATCAGATTATAATGCACCGACACTTTATCACCCCATTGCGCGACATCTCCCGTTCCTTCCTTTTCTCTGATAATATAAAGTCCTGATTCCGTAGGGCTTTCCGTAATTTCATTATTCTTTATCCAAGTCTCAATTGCCTCCTTTTCCTTTTTCAAACAACGTTCTTTCTCTGCTTCTTTCTCAGCTTTGAGAGCAGCTTGTTTCTTTTCGTAGGCAGCCTTGTCCATCATGCTATTCAGCTTCAATTTGACGACCAAGGGGGTGTAAGGCTTGATATGATTCAGATAACCTGTACTGTCAAAAGCCAATTCGGAAGGTATCACAAAACGCAAAATGCCTTCCACAGGAACCAAACCTATAGCCTTGTTGAAACCGTCACAGAAAAACTCTTCCCCATACTGTATTTCAACCGGATCAACACCAAATGAATTCATGATGGTATCACCTGTTGGAGTACATACAGTGAAATCGAAATTCACAAAGTCCCCCATCTTGGCATACTTGTCCTTGCCTTGCTTTTCCAAAACAATAAGACCTGATTCCAAAACAACGTTATTAGCATCTTCCTTCAAGGAAGAAAGAAACTCATTCTCAGCCATTTTCAAGCTATCAAGAAGTGCTTTGTGTTCGGCTTGAAGAACCTCAAATGGTTTAACCGACACCAGTTTCAAATCGTAATAAATGGGCTTCCCTGCATATTCTTCAGGGACATCCGTTTTCATGGTCGTAATAAACACAGAATCGCACAACACCAAAAGACGGGCTGAATCACCCACGTGCATCATACGTAGTGCGTCCGGAACATCTCCGACAAAATCCGCCTTCTTGATCACAAGACTCATGGGCTTTTCGCCAGCGGTAGAAAACAACATGGAATCATTGAAGAACTGAGCCATCTCAAAAGTGACCTCGTCATCAAAACGAGGCATCACTTTTGATCCGCTGCGGCTGTAAAACTGCATGTATGCCCCACTATCCATTTTCTTAAATCCTGTATAAATGGTATCTTCCCTACAAGATGCCATCAACAGGATAAAGGAAAAGACATACAAAACTCTATGTAATGCTTTCATTATTCTTCGAAATCAACAAGTTCAACTTCAAACATCAAGTTGGAGAAAGCTGGAATCTTATCACCCGCTGGTCTGTCGCCATAAGCAAGATAATAAGGAATGTAAAGCACGCCCTTCTCACCTTTCGACATCAACTGGACACCTTCATCCCAACCTGGAATAACCTGACCAACACCCAAGGGGAATACGAAAGGTTCTCCTCTCTCAACCGATGAATCAAAGACGGTGCCATCCAACAATTTGCCCGTATAGTGCATTCTAACTGGCTTGCCAATCACCGGCTTTTCGCCATTGCCTTCCTGGGTCATCACATAATAAAGACCAGATGCCGTAGGTTCTGCAGTGATTTTGTTTTTGGCCAAGAAATCAGCCAGCTCCTTTGCTGCCTTGGCTGTCTCTTCAGGATGATCGTTCTGCAGGGTGGCAGCTCTTTCATCATTCATCTTTTTCACATTCTCGGCATAACGTCTGGCGTACTCGCTTTCGGGATAGAAATCCTTCAGCCTAATGTTAAAACGCATCACATCAGTCGACTTGAACTTTTCAGGCATCTTGGGCTGCCCCAACAGATACTTGAAAGTGGAATCGATGTTCACAATGAACGAAGCGGAATCTCCTTTATGCATCATGGCCATACCTTCAAAAATGTCGCCTGGGAACTGCGACTCCATCAGCTGCATAATGTTTTCAGTAACAGGAACAATAACAGCAGTATCATTAACAGTGCAACCAAGAATCACTTCCATCAATTCACCAATTTGGGGTTGTTCGCCCGCATTTTGGGTGAAGAATTGATAATACAATCCGTTTGTCGTTTTTTCGTAACCAGGATAAATAGATTTCTCATTGCAGGCACTCACCATGCCAACCATCAGAATGGCTATTGCCATTGAAAGAATACTTTTTTTCATTTTCTTAAGATTTTAATAATTATTTGATTATTACTATTTTACTATTTCACGATATTCAGTAATTCAACATCAAAGATAAGATTGGAGTATGCAGGAATGTTGCGGTAGGCATTATCCCCATAGGCCAAAGTATAAGGTAACACAAAACGCGCCTTCTCGCCCACACGCATCAGTCCGATGCCTTCTTCCAAACCCCTCAGCACTTTATGTTGGCCAATAGGCACATCATAATGATCGCCCAACTCCTCAGAAGAACCCAAAAGCGTTCCGTCAAGAAAGCTGACGACATACTTAATTTGTGCAGTCTGACCAGTTTGCGGAGTTTTTCCCTTTGTCACCAACAGCTTCGTGTAATACAATCCAGAAGCAGTATGGTCCGAAATATGATTTTCCTCCAAATATTCAAGAAAAGCCTTTTCGGATTCGCTTTTCAACACCTGCATCGCCTCATCAGCCTCTGCTTTCAACTGCTCAGCAGTCTGAACTTCAACAAGTTTTACCTCATAGCGGAAATAGTCATTTGGCTTCAAACCAACAGAATCAGGATTGATTCCATAATACCTGACCGCAACCGAATCCGCTTTGATATAGAATGAAGCCGAGTCGCCAACATGCATCATGGCATAGGCTTCCTCCAAATCTCCGGAAAAATAAGACTCCTTGAGTTGGGTAAACACATCGTTTCCCGACCTCTGAAAGTCATAATACAAAGAATCATTCAAATAACAGGCCATCTTAACCTTCATATAGTCTGTCAACTTAGGTTGTGTCATGGCTGGATTTTGAATGTAGAACTTATAATACAAGCCCTTATCGGTTTTCTTGTACCCCGGAAACTTCTGGTTACAGGCCGTCATTAACAACATAGCCGTAAATAAAACCGACATAAAAAACAAACAATTTCTCTTCATAATTTATTGATTATCTATTACTTTAATCGTATAAACCAAAGTTGCATATTCAGGGATGCGGTTGTCATCCCCATGCAATCCAAAGCCCAAATGAAATGGAATAATCAGTTTGGCAACATCGCCATAATGCAAATAACCCATAGCTTCATCAAGCCCTGATTCCACAATTCCATCACCTACTATAAATGTCTTAACACCATCATTTTCAGATGAATAAATTAAATCTCCTGAAATAGAATGCAATTCATATTCCAAGCTCACTTTTTGTCCTTTTTCAATCCTTTGCTCCGATCCCTGCTTCAGAATCTGGTAACGGAGTCCAGTGCCTGTTGAAGTCATGTCCAAGCCATGCCGTTTCACATAGTTCATGATATCTTCCTCCTCCTCGTTCAACAAGTATCGGTTGGCAGTCTCCATACTGCTTTTCATGTCTTTTTTCGACACGGTTACCGACTGTTTATGCTCTTTCCCAGTGCAAGAAAAAAGAGAAACCAATAGTAACAATATCAAATATATACAATAATGCCTCATTCCACTTTCTCCAATAATTCTTTATATTCAGGCAACACCGACTTCAACTGCGCTACCGCTTCCTCAAACGAACAAGTCAACGTACCACCTGCAGCATTGGTATGACCACCACCTTTGAAATGTTTAGCTGCCAATTCGTGTACCGAGAAATCACCCTTCGACCTGAAAGACAGCCGTATCTGGTCTTGACGCTCAGTCACAAGTACCGCCATTTTGACCTTCTTCATCGAAAGCGGGAAATTAACCACCCCTTCCGTATCGCCAACTTGATAGTTGAAACTATCTAAATCGCTTTTATTCAGTGCAATAATAGCAGTATGATAATCGTCAAGCACTTCCATCCTATTGTTGATTGAAAAGCCTAACAAACGAAGACGACTCTCCGACATGTTATCATAAATCAGTTGATGAACATAAGAAAATGACATCGACTTCTCAACCAATAGGCTGACCAAATCAAAAGTCCTCGGATGATAGATGGAATGTGCAAACGACCCAGTATCCGTCATGATACCCACCAAAAGGTTTGTGGAAATACTCTCAGTCAGATGTTCTTTTCCGTAATGCAAGATGATTTCTGCAACAATTTCCGACGCACTTGAAACACAAGTACTCGAATACATACAATAAAATTGGCTCTCATCGGGATCTCTATGGTGATCAACCAATATTCTAGGACACCGTGTCTTTCCTATCTCATTGTGCAAAATACCGCTACGAGACAAGTTATTGAAATCCAACATCATAATACATTCAGCTTCAGCAATGGCTTCCTTGCATACTTCACCATCCTTCTCGAAAACCAAGAAATCCTGTGAGCCAGGCATCCAATGCAGAAATTCAGGAAAATCATTGGCAACCACCATCTTAACCTCATGACCAAAGCTCTTGAGGAACTCTGCCATAGCCAATACCGAACCCACGGCATCACCATCTGGATTGACATGGCAAGCCAAAACAAAATGTTTATGTGATTGAATTACAGCGTCGAAACGCTCAAAAAAAGAGTCTATTTGCATAACTTCTGAAAAGTTTGCAAAATTACAAATTTTTCTGATTCATAACAATCAACACCTTATTTATTAAATAAGAACATACCTATCGGTGTATTATTTCCTCAAAAGTGTTATCGGAATACACCAATATTATTTTCTGCAAAAAGGGATTCTGCTGTAGAATAGTTTGTTCTTGTTGCTGCTCGGCAAGTTTCGGCTGACCGAAAAGAGTTCCTTTAGTATGATCCCCATCGGGTTCTGGTGAAACAACGGAATCAGATTCTTTCGATAGAGGCGACAATTCTGAAAAAGGTTCCGACACAGTTATCGGTCCTCTACCCATAACAATCCAATCAAGGTTGTACTCAGGGAAAGTCTCTTTCAGTTTCTTCACAAAGTCCAAACTCGGGTTGTTTCGACCCGACAAAAGGTGGGATATATTTGATGGCTGTATGCCAAGCCGTAGAGCAAATTCTGCAGCAGTCAAATTCTTCGACCTAATAATATGAGCGATTCGATCTTTCATTTCAAGAATATCCATAGGTATAGCCTCCTAAATTTTTGTTTTTTACCTATATTTTCAATTCACAAAAGTAAACAATTATTCATTACATAACACCAATTACAACAATTTATTTCTGTAAACTTACAAACCGATACCAAAACCATGGAGCGATACTACAATTATTATCAGTTAAACATTTTTATATCAATCAATTAGATAATTCAATATCATTTTATAAAAACAATGTCTATTTTATATATTTCTATCAAACATTACTTGAGATAACAATACATAAATATTTGAATATTATATGTTTATAACAATATTATACCGATTGTATTGAATTTATACACAACTAAATAATTGACATATGTACACATTAACTATTTAGTTGTGTAATTATTTAGATAACGCGTTTATTATTAGTTATTTATATTCTAATATGTTTACTTATGTAAACTAAAGCTTCACAACAGACAATACAGAGAAAAATCTCGAATTTGACGTTTTTACACATCAAGTCAATCACTCATTCATCCAAAAGACAAGACCGCTCTATGGCCTCAAAAACGCCCCTATCCGGGTTTTCGTCATCATACCCTACCCTACCATTTTTTGTCCTTCATTTATACCTTATTAATTAATGCCTTTCATTCCATATCAAAAAAAGTCTTATCTTTGCCGACTGTGAAGAAAAAGGACAACCATATCCAGAACCTCATCTCAGAGGGCGAACATCAAATGCTTGATTTCAAATTTGAGATTTCTGATAGTCGACGCATCGCTCGTTCTCTTGCCGCATTCGCCAACACTGATGGCGGTCGCCTCTTAGTTGGTGTCAAGGATAACGGGGCCATCGCTGGGTGTTCGCTCCGATGAGGAAATTCACATGATTCAGGCCGCAGCCGAAATGTATTGCCAGCCCAAAGTGGACTACTCCACCGAAGAATGGGAAATCAACGGTAAGACCGTTTTGGAAGTCATCATACCGAAAGACAAGCATCACAAACATAAAGCCCCCGACAATCAAGGAGATTACAGAATCTTTGTACGTGTGAAAGACGAAAATCTTGTTGCTGATAGTGTATTAATTAAGGTGTGGAAAGCCGAAAAGTTCTCCAGACCAGCCAAAATCGCTTTCACCGAGACCGAGGAGCAACTCCTCCACTATCTCTCCGAACATGAAGAAATCACGCTGAAAGAATTTCAGCAGATGGCCCATATCAACAAACGAAAAGCCGAAGCTATCCTTGCAGATTTCATCATTGTGGGCACAATTGATCTCATCCAAACCAGTCAACGGACGGTTTTTCGGCTCTCACAAGCCTCAATTTTTAATTAATTTCTCGTTTTTTGAGCTATTATTTTCCTGTTTGAATATTTTTATCTTATTGATTATTAAATTTATATATACATTTGAAAAAATAATTGAAAAAAGTGCTTGCCAGTTCGGGAAAAGGTCGTACTTTTGCAATCCGCTTCCACAAAAAAGAGGGGTTAGATCTGATGGGGACATGGAAGCGAAGTTCATTGAAAGTCTGAGGCCAGCACAAGACCGGCGCGGCGGGAGCCGCGCTAGGGATAGGAACCTTTAACAAAGGGACACCAAAGAGAACATCAAGGCGGAACCCGAGATACAGAACAAAATTAGAGTACAACAATACTACAACGAAGAGTTTGATCCTGGCTCAGGATGAACGCTAGCGGCAGGCCTAATACATGCAAGTCGGACGGTAAACGCCCCTTCGGGGGCGTGAGAGTGGCGGACGGGTGCGTAACGCGTATGCAACCAACCCCCCGCGGGCGGACAGCCGGTGGAAACGCCGGATGATACGCCATGTGGCCGTCCCGGGGCATCCCGGGGAGGCCAAAGCGGAGACGCGGCGGGGGACGGGCATGCGTCCCATTAGATGGTAGGCGGGGTGACGGCCCACCTAGTCGGCGATGGGTAGGGGATCTGAGAGGACGGTCCCC
>Ga0247611_10002023_pt1 | contig 34333 bp, 20 predicted proteins | sample 177DNAGHGhighgp2_FD_192422 | JGI IMG/M metagenome (GOLD analysis project Ga0247611, IMG submission 192422) | Sheep rumen microbial communities from Palmerston North, Manawatu-Wanganui, New Zealand - 1770 DNA GHGhigh gp2 | ecosystem: Host-associated > Mammals > Digestive system > Stomach > Rumen... | reverse complement strand
CGGCGCTCATCTTCTGCCAGAAGGTGAGTGCGCAGTCGGGGTTGTAGCCCGCCATGGTCATGAGCACCAGGCCTATGTTGTCGGCCTCGGTCTCATGCTTGCGCGAGAATGGCAGCATCACGCCATAGTTGGCACCGAGTCCAAACACCTGGCTGGCGATAGCTCTGGTGTTCTGGCTGGCATTTTGAGTGATGGCTCCGAGGATGGCGCCACCATACTCGAGGGCCTTTTGCTGGCTCAGACGCTCGTTGCTGTGCTTAGCCACAGCGTGAGCCACCTCGTGGCCGAGCACCACGGCGAGCTCGTCGTCGCTGGAGATGATGTTCATGATGCCCTCATAAACGACGATTTTGCCGCCAGGCATGCAGAAGGCGTTGAGCTGGTTGTCCTTGACGAGGTTAAACTCCCAAGCGAAGTTCTTCACCTGGTCGCTCATGCCGTGCGAGTTGAGGTAGGCCTCGGTGGCGGCGGCAATCTTGCGTCCCACGCGTGTGACTTGTTCGCTCTTTACAGTCTGCGTTGACTTAGGGGCTTTGCTGATGTACTCACGGTAAGAGGCGAGGCTAGCTTGGAGCACCTCGCTGTCGGAGACGAGGTTCAACTGATTGCGTCCAGAGATGGGCACTTTGTTACAGCCGCTCAGTAGCAGTGCGGCGATTGCTGAGAGTAGAAAAAACTTTTTCATAGCTTTAAAGTATTTAGTTTTATAGTCTTTTAGTTTCTTGTTGCGTTGACAACGCAACATACAGAATAGGCAGAACAGGCTCAACCTGCTCAACAAGCGCAGCGGGTTAATGAGTTATCACCCTCTTGGTGGGTGGCAAAGTGGCGTTGCGCTCGTCGATAGCTTCGCCCACGGCTGTAGCCAGCTTCATGAAAGCCACTCCCGAGACAGAGTTCTCGAGGATGACTGGCACGCCGTCGTCGCCTCCCTTGCATATTGTTGCCACGAGCGGAATTTGCCCCAGCAGCTTCACGTTGAGTGCTTGGGCCAGGTTTTTGCCCCCGTCGCGTCCAAAGATGTAGTATTTCTCGTCGGGGTGTGCGGCAGGTGTGAACCACGACATGTTCTCGACGATGCCTAGCACTGGCACGTTCACATGCTCGCCCATGAACATCGACACTCCCTTGCGCGCGTCGGCCAGTGCCACCTCTTGAGGTGTGGTGACCACGATGGCGCCAGTGATGGCGAGAGTCTGCACCAGCGTCAGGTGAATGTCGCTAGTGCCTGGTGGCATGTCGATGATGAAGTAGTCGAGCTCGCCCCAGTTAGCCTCGGTGATGAGTTGCTTGAGGGCGTTGCTTGCCATAGCTCCTCGCCATAGCACTGCCTGGTCCTTGCTCACCACAAAGCCAATGGAAAGCACCTTCACGCCAAATTTCTGTGCTGGCACGATGAGTTTTTTCCCATCCACCTCTTCCATGTAGAGTTGCTCGTCCTCGATGCCCAGCATCTTGGGTATTGAGGGTCCGAAGATGTCGGCGTCGAGCAGTCCCACCCGGTAGCCCTGTTGTGCTAGTGCCACGGCCAGGTTGCATGCCACAGTAGATTTTCCCACGCCACCCTTGCCGCTCGACACGCCAATGATGTTTTTCACGCCTGGCAGCGGTTCGTTATCCTTAGGCTTAGCCTCAAGGTCAGGGGTCTTTACCGTGATATTGCCTTTTATCTCCACCTCGGGACTGATGTAGGTGTTGATGGCTGCTTCACAAGCCTTTACTATCGACTTGATGAAAGGGTCGGTTTTTTTAGGGAAGATGAGTGAGAATGTTACGCGGTTGCCGTCGATGTGAATGTCGTCCTCCACCATTTGCATGGTGACGATGTCTTTTCCCGTGCCTGGGTAGCGCACCGTGCGCAGTGCGTCGATTATCAGTGATGGATAAAGTTCTGTCATTTTTTTGATGATTGTATTATTCTTGTTTATTTTTCGAAGATTTGTGGCATTTGTATTTCGCCGCGGCCGTAGCTGCGGTAGGTGTCGTGCTCAATTTCTATGTCGGGCTCTTGGAGCTGTCCCTCTTGTGGCAGGTGGAAGCTGATGTACTTGATGGTGAGCCCGCGTTGTAGCCATTGCAGCTCGTAGTGCGTCTTGATCTCGAGGATGTCGTTGGCAAGACCGCTGGCATAGAGGTCGGGAGTATCGACCTCGGTGATGAGGCTGTTGAGGCGTGTGAGCTCGTGAGTGTAGGTGTAGAGGAAGGGGCTGTCGGTCTTGAGATGTATGAGTCCGTCGGGCACTAGAATCTTGCGGTAGTTGTTCAGGAAGCGCGTGCCGGTGAGGCGCTTGTTGGCGTTCTTCATCTGCGGGTCGGGGAAGGTGATCCAAATCTCTGCCACCTCTCCAGGCTCGAAGAAGTGGTCGATAAACTCGATGCTGGTGCGCAAGAACGCCACATTCTTGATGCCTTGTTGCTCCACGGCTTTAGCTCCGGTCCACATTCTCGCGCCCTTTATGTCAACGCCAATGTAGTTCTTGCCAGGGAATTTCTTGCCCAGCCCCACTGCATACTCGCCCTTGCCGCATCCCAGCTCCAGGACAATGGGGTTAGAATTGTGAAAATACTGCTCCCTCCACTTGCCGCGCATGGTGAAAGGCGCCTCTTTAAGCTTGGCAAAGGGGTACTGGAAGACGCAAGAGAAGGTCTCCATGTCGGCAAATTTCTTGAGTTTGTTCTTTCCCATATTCTAATTGACGAGTTGACAAAAAAGCCAGAGAGCAATGTCATGAGTGCCAATGGCTCATGGTTTGGTTAGTGGCGCATGAGTTTAAACGAACGCTGTGTGCCGCCTTCGAGAATCACGTTCACGATGTAGAACTTGCCATTGAAGTTGGCGGTGCTCAGTTGTGCTCTCTCGCTTGCTGGTGAGGCAGTGCTGAGCATCACGCCGTTAATGTCGAATATCGAGATTTTAGTAATGACTGCATTAGCGTTGACGATGAGCCACGAGCCCTCGAAGTGAGCCTTAACCTCTAGATTGCCAGCATGGTTATCGTTGATGCTGGTGGGTGGTGACACATGCTGTATATCAAATTCCATCCACTGCTGGGCAGCGGCATAGTCGTCGGTAACCGAGGCGTCGGTCTTCAAGGGGATAGAAGGTTGGTTTACCCCAGCCCACACGCTATCGCCCAGAGCCGGTACGGTGAGCGGGTGAGCCGTGACAAGCTCGAGGCTGGTTTGCCCAGCCATAGCCATAGTGCCCACATATTCCACGCTCTGCGGGAAGGTGAAGTTGCGCATCTGGTCCCAGTTGTAGAAGGCATAGTCGCCAATGGAGGTCACGCCGTCATGTAGAGGTTGCTCCATGTCAACAGCGTTGTTGCCAGCCATCAGATAATTGCTCAAGCTGGTGATGGCAGCCGGCAGGTTAATCTGCTCCATATTGAGGTTATAGTAGAAGGCGCCGTCGCCCAACGACTCTAGCGACTCGGGTAGAGTCACATTTTGCAGTGGGGTGTTGGCAAAAGCCCACATCCCTATTGTGGTGAGCTGGTTGCACTGGTTGAGGGCGATGTTCTCCACTGCTGAGGCGGCAAAAGCGGCTTCGGCGATGGTGGTCAAGTTGCTGTTGCTGCTTATGGTGGGCGAGGCGAGTGCCGTGCATCCGCTGAACGCTCCTGGGCCAATAGCAGTGACGTTGTTGCCAATGGTCACGCTCGATAGTGCCGTGCAGTCTAGGAAGGCGTCTTTGCCCACCGAGAAGGAGTCGTCGGGGTTGATGGTTGCCTCTTGCAGGTTCTTGCAGCGTGCGAAGGCCCCTTCGCCTAGTTGTCTCAGCCCTGCTGGTAAAGTTATTGACTTGAGGTTATTGCACGATGAGAAGGCGTAGGGCTCAATGTTCTCAAGAGTGGTGGGCAGCACAATGCTCTCAATGTTGCATCCGGCAAATGCCGCTGTGCCAATCGTGGTTAGCCCCTGTGGCAGAACCACATTGCTCAGTTTCTTGCTCATGAACGCTGTTGCAGGAATGGCCTGAGCATCATAGGTGGTGATGGACAAGAACACTGGCGACTTCTCATTGTTGTAGGCCACTATCTCGGCATTGCTCAAGTCGAGCTGCTCCAGGCTGTTGAGGTTCCTAGCTATGAATTTGAAGTCTCTGGCATCAATAGTGCCAGTGATAGTGAGCTGAGTTATTGACGTGTCGTCGATGATACTCGACAGGCTGCCAGCAACGCAATCAACCTGCACTGCCCACATTGAGCAGCAGATGAGGCAAGCAGCTAACAGAGTAAAGAAACGTTTCATTATCTTGACTTTTGCTATAGATTTGAATGTGCAAAAGTAATAATAAAACTTTAGATAATGAAAATAATAATACTTAAATTAGGGGTGGTCACCAAATTTCGTCGTTCAGCCATGGCGCATGACCCATTAGGGGTTAGGGTTTAGAGGTTCTTCGTGCCCTGTTGCACCGAAGTTAGCGAGTTATCTCACTATCACCTTCTTGTTGCCCACGATGTAGATGCCTGCTGGTAGTCCGTTAGTGGCTTGAGCTGGTGAGACGTTCTGTCGCAGAAGTTGCCCCTGGGTGTTATAGACATTGACGGGTTGCTCATCGCTGTCGATAGTAATATTGTCGATGGCCGAAATTCCTAACACTTTGGCAATGATGTCTTTGTTATGATACACATTTTCTTTGCCGTCGGCAAAGTAGATGTGAGAAAGGGTGATAAAGTCGTCGTTTGTGATAGTGTTAGTGCTTGTGATGTAGAGTGTAACGATTACTCCGCTATTCCCCTCGAAGTCATCGCCAGTAGGCGAGTAGCTTACAAGTCGGTATTCGTTGCCGCCAGTTAGGCCTAGGTGAATCTCGTGTGCCAAACCTCGCCCCGATACCTTGGCGTCGTCGATGGTGATGTGGCTTGGCGTGACGATATCAAACTGTAGTGCGTTGTAGTTGATAGAGTTGTCGAGTGAGAACTCTATTTTTGCTTTTTTGGCCGAAGTTTTGAAACCCATCGACTCGAAGTAGTCGCTAAACCAGTAGTTCATAGGGCGTTCGGTTTGGTAAACGCCATTGATGATGTTGTATATTGCCACGATGTCGGCAACATCGGTGTTGCCGCTGGCAGTGACATCGGTTCGGCTGGTGTTTATCCCCTCGGTGATGCCATTGACGAGGAATTTCCTCTCGGCGATGGCGTCGAGGGTGTTGACAAAGCCGTCGCAGTTGACGTCACCCCGCAGCTGCGCCACGTCGATGAGGAAATCTTGCCATTGCTCGGCGGCGCGGTAGTTGTCGAGGCTTTCCTCATTGACGTAGAGGTTCACTCTGCTTTTTTTGATGCCAGCCCACACGTTGTTGCCCAGTTCGGGAGCCTGTAGAGGCTCGCTGGTTATTTGGTACAACCACTTTATTCCAGCCATAGCATAAGAGCCGATGTAATATACCCTTTGTGGCACCGTAATCTTGCCGTGTTGCTGCTGGTTATAGATGGCAAAGTCACCAATGTTTCCCAAGCTAGGTGTCATGAATTGCGTGCCGTTGATGTTGTCGCATCCTGCCAGCATGTAGTCGGGCAGGTAGGTCAGTGTGCTAGGCAGCTCCAGCGAGGTGAGCTTGTTGTTGTAGAATAGCGTGCCTTCGTCCAGGTTCTTGACGTGAGCTGGCAGTGTTAACTCCTTGAGGTTAGTGCGCGCCAGGGCCCATGCTCCCAGGTGCTTGAGGTGAGGCATGTCTTCCATGTTGAGTTCTTCGAGCCCGGAGTTGTAGAAGGTCATGTCGCCAATGCTCTCGAGTTTTGAGCCTGGTGCGATGTTTATTTTCTTCAGGGCTTTGCAGGCGGTGAAGGTGCCGTTGCCCAGATGGGTGACGGCAGCGCCTATGGTCACATTGTTGAGGCTCTGGCAGTTGGCAAACGCCTCATCGCCTATTGTTATGGAGCCACTGGGGTTGATGATGATAGTGGCGAGTTTTGCGCAGTGGGCAAAGGCTTTGCTTCCCAAGTGGTTGATGGAGCCGGTGATGCTCACCTGCGTCAACGAGGAGCAGGTGTTGAACGCGTCGTCACCAATGGAGAGCAGCGTGGCAGGCAGACCTATGGCAGTGATGCCCGTGCATCCAGCAAAAGCGCCATAGTCGATAGCGGTGAGATTGGATGGAAGGGTCACGTTCTTGAGCGTGAGCACGCCAGCCAGGGCGCAGTAGGGCATGGTGTTGGCAGCATAGTGATGCTCTCCAGGCAGCAGCCCGTCGTTGAGAGTGCTGTTATAGGCAACAATAGTGGCGTTTGCGAGGTTTAGAGTGTTAATGTTAGGCATCTCGTCGGCAATGAAGGCGAAGTCGCGAGCGTCGATGGTGCCGTTCACTGTGAGCTCTGTGGCGTTGTGGTTGGTGACCATTGTTGCCAGCTTTCCCGCAGTGCTGTTGACCGTCACGGCCTGCAGATGCAGCACCGTAGCCAACAGCAATGCTAAAAGAAACCCCTTCTTGCTCATAGCCATAAGTCATTTTCCAGATTTTTCTCTCTAGTGGTGTGCTCTAGATACTCTAGCGTGGAAAAACCATGTTATTTAACCACAACTTTCTTGCTACCCACGATGTAGATGCCGCTAGGCAGGCCAGTGGTGGCTTCGTTGCGCTCCACATTCTGGCGAATGAGCTGACCGTTCATGTTATAGACATTCACTGGGCCATTGTGGGCATCGTCGATGTTGATATCCTTCACGCCAGTGACAGTGCCCACCTCCACATCAACGTCGTTCATCTGATGAGTAAGCTCGTTAGGCTCGACGGCAATGATATTGCTGATGGTGATGATGTCGTTGCCGGTGAAGCCCTCGAGGGCCTTGACGGTGACGTTGAGCAGTGCTCCCTCATTGCTTGAGGTGGTGGTAGCGCTATGTATAAGAATTCTCCACTTGCCAGGCTCTATCTCGTTATAGCCCATGGTCATGTTGCTGGCTCGAGTGGTAGTGGCCACGTGGGCAATGGTGAGTCCCTGTGGCATGGTGATGTCGAACTGCATAGCTGCAAACTGTGCGTTATTGCGCATGTTCACATCCATAGTGTGAGTCTTACCAGCCTCAATGACGAAGGCATCGGCGCTGAGATGGTCGTTGCTGTCGAAGACCTTCTTGTTGCGTCCAGGTGCATTAGCGTTGCCAAGCAGTATGTTGTAAATGAATGTGATGTCGGCAGCTGTGACTTCGCCGTCGTTGTTCACATCGGCAGTGTCCATGTAGTCGGTGGTGTTGCCCAAGATGATGCCATAGAGGCAGGTGATGTCGGCAGCGGTGACAAATCCGTCTTGGTTCACATCGCCAGGAACGCCTTGCGGCTCTTCGGCCCATACGAGGAAGCGCTGCCACTGGTCGGCGGTGCTGTAGGCGTCATAACTCTCTTGCGGCACCTTCAGTGGAATGGTTGCCTGCTTAACGCCTATCCACACTTCTTCGCCGAGCTCAGGCACTTGTGTTGCCTCGCTGGCGAGTTCAGTCAAGTTGATCATGCCTGCCATTGCTCGGTCGCCAATGTAGGTGGTGGTGCTGGGCAGGGTGAGGGTTGTGACAGGGGTGTTGTAGAAGGCATAGGCGCCTATGTGTTTCACGTGAGTTTTGCTGGTGATGTCGTTAGTGACGGCGGTGCCAGCGAGCAGCATGTCGGCAATGGTGTCGCTAGCTGCGTTAGGCACGAATGAAGTGAGGTCGGTGGCATAGTAGAATGCTCCCTTGCCCACATTGGTGATGTTAGCAGGGATAGTGGCACTAGCCTGCTTAGACTGTGCAAACGCCCACTCTCCGATATTGCTAAGCGTGGTGGCCTGCTGAAAGTTGAAGTTGCTCACCTTGGTGCCCAGCAGAGCCTCGTTGCCAATGCTCTGAATGTTGTTAGCTTCGGCGAAGTTGATGTTACTCAGCTTGGCGTCGCCCTTGAAAGCTCTGTCGCCAATGGCTATCACGTTAGGGCCTAGAGTGACAGTGGTGAAGGCCTGGCATCCCTCGAAGGCACTCTTGGGAATTGCCATGGGCTCGGCGGGGTTGATGGTGGCTTGAGTCAACGAGTTGATATTGGAGAAAGCGCCCTCGCCCATGAACCGCACTGTGGTGGGCAGGATGAGGTTGCCGATTCTTGCTGCCGAGAAGGCGTAAGCTGCTATAGAGTCAAGAGCCTGTGGGAAGCTGAAGTTAGACAGCTGGTAGCACCCGGCAAAGGCTGCCATGCCGATGGCTCGTGTGCTGGCAGGCAGGCTCACCTGTGTGAGTTTCTTGCCAAAGAATGCCATTGGTGGGATGCAATTCTCGGGATAATTCACCTCGTTGTTAAACAGAGGCTTGGTGTTGTTGCTATAGCCCACTATAGTAGCTCCGGCAAGGTTTATAGAGGTGAGCGCGTCAAGCTCGTCGGCTATGAACTTGAAGTCGCGTGCGTCAATCTCTCCTGTGATGGTGAGCGACGTGATGCTGGTGTCGTCGATGAGCGATGCCAGGTTGCCAGGGGTACATTCCACCTCGAGTGCCCAACTTGCTGTGGCACTAATCATTAATACTATTGAGAGCAGTGTTTTCTTCATATCGTTTATTGTGTTATTCTTTGTTTGCGTTAGGGCATAATATGCCTTATATAACTAAACGTGAGGCATGGGCAGTTTATTATATATAAGGTGAAATTTTAGTTCATCAGGCGAAAAAAGATGCTGGTTGCTTGCCGTTTTCAAGATTTTTTTGTAACTTTGTGATAAAGTTTGTGAGCTATGAAGATAATTGTTTTGCCTGATATTCATGGGCGTGATTTTTGGAAAAGCGCTATTGGCCGCATCGACGACTGCGACCGCGTGGTGTTTCTTGGCGACTATTTCGACCCCTACGGTTTTGAGGGGATAAGCGTGAGCAGTGCGGTCGATAACTTTGGCGAGATACTGCAGTTTGTCAAGGATTATCGCCACAAGGTGGTGATGCTGCTGGGCAATCACGACTTGCCCTACTTCAGTGAGGACTATCGCTCGCTCGCCAGAGGTCACTGCCGGTGGTCGCGTGAGTGGCATAGCGTCATTGCTGGCATGCTTGATGCCAATCGTGAGATGTTCAGGATAGCGCACGAGGAGGATGGCATCTTGTTTACTCACGCTGGGTGCTCGATGCGCTGGCTCAAGAGCATTGATGTGGAGCCGTCGAGCCTGGGCGACCTGGTGTCGTCGCTCAATGCCTTGCCATCTACACACAAGGGGTTACGGCAGCTCTTCATGGTGTCTCATCACCGTGGCGGGTGGGACGATGCTGGCTCATGTGTGTGGGCCGATGTCAATGAACTGGTGCATGCGCCAGTCGATTTGCACATCGCTGGTGGCCCGGCGGTGAAGCAGGTGTTTGGCCACACGCTTCAGGTGGCTTATGACAAGAAGGGAAATCTTGTGAGCTCCCCGCCCATCACCACACCGCTGCTCAAGATGCTCGACAACCGCAGCGCCTACCTCCTCGACACCACGTCATTCACGCACGAAGCTTTGCTATAGCTAACAAGTAAACGAGCTAACAAGGCAATAGTAGTCACTATAACACCTATCTAATAAGCAAACACATTCCACGCTAGCTATAGAATTATGAAAAAGTCGAAGATACCCAAGAGCAACGCGATGGATAAGATCATCAAGATGATCTCGCGCAATGAGCAGATGGAGCGCAACGGCGGCGGCCAGTGGGTCGCCACGCACCGCGTGCACAAGTCCAAGAAGCAATACTCCCGCCGCCGCTTCAAGCAGGAGACAAAGCGCGAGGTGGATTAATCAATCCATAATTGATGGAGTTCGCTCATTGCACACCGTGCTTCGCACGACTCATGCTGCTCACTCCATCGAGCTAAAGGTTCATAATGCTTAATTAGGCTGTGCCTGCTTGGGATTGGCCCTCGCAGTTTTTCTGCTTCGTAAGAAGACACAAAAAAGCGCCCGAAGGCGCTTTTAGAATGTATGTTATAGAAAGTGCAGTTCAACTATTATCTGTAAGCTCTTAGCTATTTCCCGTTTTCTAACATTACGCTATAAACCGCTGTGATGTCGGCGGCAGTGATTATACCGTCTCCTGTTTGGTCTCCATTGACGATGTGACTGGTGTCATTGTTGAGCAAGCAGTCATAGAGGGCGGTAATGTCGGCGGCAGTAACCACACCATCGCCGTTTACATCGCCAGGAATAGTGTTCTCACCTTTTAGGAAAGCAATCCTGATATTAGGTCTCACATCGTCAAGATGAAAACCTGAAGATCCATTATAACCGTAGAAACTGGATGCCTGTTCGTTTTTGGCTTGTAACCAGTAGAATGTTTTATCCTCTGCACTGGTGCAATAAAAATAGCAATCTAAAGATGTATTTCCCGGTTCACTATTACGGATGTCAACAATTAAGTTTTTGCCTTTATACACGTATGGGTTGTCAAGGTTGAATGTTATCCAATTGCCACTGCTATAATTGCCAAGAGTCACTCTACCATATACTTCATCATCTGTTGTCAGCAACGAGTGATTGTCGGTAGGCGTCTCAGGATTTTGAAAGACTGTGAGATCTGTCTCTTTAATTCTTACATTAAATTTTCCGCCTTTGCCACTATTTTTAGCACAATAGAACGAGAAGGATGTTATTCTGTCTCCTACATTCAAGTCCATTTCATCCTTTAAATAAATGCTTTCAAAGCCGCAATATGTAGATAACAAAAAATTGCATATAGGCAAGATCTCCGACAGGATTGTACCGTTTCCCACCAGAACAGTATTTGTGCTTTGCTCATTTGAAAAGATCGTGACCTGACAGCTGGCTGTGAGGTTTGTGCCATCTGCAGTTTTAGCTGTTATATTTGCTGAGCCATATCTCATTGCTGTCACTTTGCCGTTTTGGTCAACGGTGGCCACCGATGGATTACTTGAAGTCCATGTCACACTGTGATTCACATCACTTGGAGTAACTGTGGCCACAAGAGTCTCACTACTACCCGCTTCAAGTGACAACTCGCTCTTATTTAGAGTGATGTCAGTGGCAAGAGCTGTCTCAAAGATGTTGGTGAATTCACTCCATGGATTTGTTGATTGATAGCTGCTTAAACAATTACGAGGCACATAAAGTGCACAGGTTGAGGTGGGGACGCCACTAAAGATTCCACTGCCATAGTTGATGCTCACATTTCTTATCCATGAATGAATAGTGGCTAACGCACTGCAGCCCCTGAAAGCCCACTGCCCAATAGATGATACAGATGTGCCGATAATCAACGAGGTCAAACCAGTACATAATTGGAAGGCATTTTGGTCAATATATTTTACTGAGTTTGGAATTATTACCGAGGTCAAACTAGTGCAGCCATTAAAGGCTCCATTACCTATGAAGGTAACAGAGTCGCCAATATTAAGCGAGGTCAAACTGGTACAGCCCCAAAAAGAGGCGCCTCCAATAGTTTTTACAGAGTTGGGAATTGTCACTGATGTTAAGCCCGTGCATTCATGAAAGGCATAGTTCCCAATCTTTATTAAAGAGTTGGGGAGAGTCACAGAGGTCAAACCACTGCATCCTCCAAAAGTTAAAGATTCAATTGAAGTTAACGAATTTGATATAGTCACCGAAGTTAGACCAGTGCATTTATAGAAAGCATTGAAGCCAATCGAAGTCACCGAGTTGGGGATTTCCACAGATGTCAAACCAGTGCAATTCCTGAAGGCATCTAAGCCGATCGAAGTCACTGAGTTGGGAATTGTCACTGATGTCAAACCTGTGCAGTCCTTAAAAGCATAGCTACCTATGATTCTAACTGGTAAACAAGCTCCATTGTAGGATGCTGTCGCTGGTATAACAATATCGCCTGAATAGTTGTTACTTAAAACAATGAGTTCAGTGCCATAATTGTTGACTTCATACTTTATACCATCAACTATAAAAGTTGTACCAGGCCATAAATAATCTTCTCCATCTTCTGCTATAAGGGTGAAATCTTTCCAAACATCAGCAGCCCTATAGAGTTCAACAGCATCTTTAGGAACAAGTAGTGCAGCATTATAATTGCTGAAAGTGTTTTCATCAATAATTATTGGTTGTGTTATTCCACAATGTATTTCTGTCAAGTTGTTGCAATCACTAAATGTTCCCTCGCCAATCGAAGTCACTGAATTACCTATAGTTATCGAAGTCAAGCCACTGCAATCCTTGAAAGCATGATATCCAATTGACGTCACTGAGTTGGGGATATCTATAGAGGTTAAGCCACTACAATTCTGGAAAGCATAAATTTCAATTGACGTCACTGAGTTGGGGATATCTATAGAGGTTAAGCTACTACAATTATAAAAGACAGAATTGGCAATCGTCGTCACCGAGTTGGGGATGTTCACCGAGGTCAAGTCAGTGCAATTATAGAAGGCTTTGTAACCAATCTCTGTTACTGAGTTGGGAATGGTTACCGATGTTAAGTCCTTACAATCTTTGAAGGCCATATCGCTAATTTCTGTCACAGGGTAAGTTGTGCCGTTGTAACTGATACTGTTAGGAATAATTATACTCCCTGAATTGAGTGTTTCAATTACAGAAGCGCAAATGTCATCTTCATTGATTAACCCGTACATTATACCATCTATATAAAAATAATCTTCTAATATATTAGAAAAGTCTTTCCACTGGTCAGTTTGTCTGTAAATATCAGATGTTCCGCTTGGAACGAATAGTTTGCCGTAAAATTTACTTACGTTCTCAAATATATTACTACCTTGTAGAGTTACTGTTGAAGGATCCTCAATTTCACTATATATATGTGTCAGGCTAGTGCACCACGCGAAGGCAAAATTGCCAATATAAGTCACAGAGTTGGGGATGTTCACCGAGGTCAAGCCATCACAATGATAGAAGGCACTATTGCCAATCAAAGTCACTGAGTTGGGGATGGTCACCGAGGTCAAACCAGTGCAACCATCGAAGGCACGGTAGCCAATCGTTTTCACCGTGTAAGTCTTGCCAGAGTAAGTTACACTCGAGGGGATATTAATGACACCTTCATAATTGCCGCCGCTGGTCACACTTACGCTCGTGTTGTTAAAGCTTATGTCGTAAGCGATTCCATCGACAATAAAATCGTAGGCACTCGCCAGTTGTGGTAGCATAGCCACTATTAAAGCGAGCAGGAATGATTTTAATAGATTAGTTTTCATCATTTATTATATTTTTTTTCTATTGTTTATATAAAATTTTCTTCGCTGATTTGGTTCCGTCGCTGTAGGTTGTGACCTTGATGTTGATTCCAGGGAATGGAGTGTCGCTCTCAATGCCTTGCAGGTTGTAGTACTTAGTAGTCACCAAATTCCTGTCAACATCTACTGTGCAGATGCCCAAGACTGGCGCATAGACATTGTCGCCTACCTTCATCAGGCTAAACTCTACTGGGGCATCGGCTGTCCATCCTCTTGTGCCCTCGGGACCTCCAGTGTAAGAGAACGAGCATCCCGCCGGAGTGGGAGGGGCAACTATCTTGTAAGTGCCGTCGGCACATGACGACATGTCAAGGTTCATCCTGCCTACGGCAGCTGGGGCATCAAGGGCAGGGAAGAAGCGGCAGTCGTTAGAAGAGAGAACCTCTAAAATCACAAATACCTTCTTGCCGTCGCTCCTCGTCTTCTCGTTGTACATGATGTCGCACATCTGGCTCAAATTCTGCTTGCGAACAGCGTCGGTGATTTCCACCTCCTCCATGTCGCCGTCTTCATTCTCAATCCAGGCAGTGCCTTCCCACCGTTGCAGTATCACGTTAGCATAGTTGCTTGCGGTGAAGTTCTTGAACCTTATGCTCTCGCTGCCCGAAGCTCGTTCCACCTCAATGTTGAAGCCGTTGAGGTTGAGGCTGGAGTTGACGAGCATCAGCTCTACCGCAATATCACTCGAGGACTGAGACTCCTTCAGAGCCGAGAACATCAGCGCCGATGGACATGGGTCTTGAGGACTAGCCGGAGTCACGGTCACTTTGCAAGTGGCACTTAGATTTGTGCCGTCGGTGGTGGTGGCGGTTATTGTTACTGTGCTTGGTTTCTTGGCGGTCACCTTGCCGTTATTGTCAACGGTGGCCACATTGTTGTTGCTCGATAACCATGTCACGTTCTTGTTGGTGGCGTAGTCGGGCATCACGGTGGCAACCAATGTCTCTGTAGCACCCACCTCAAGTGATAATGAATCTTTGTTGAGTAAGACTCCTGTGGCCAGCACTTCATTTGTATGAGCAATAACTTTGTCGCCAACAACCGTGAGATTGAGGACAACTGGCTTATAGGCAGTCCAGGACACAGTGCCCTCTGGGCCGCCAGTATAAGAGAATGAGCAGCCAGTGGGAGTGTCAGGGGCATAGATTGTGTAAATGCCGTCAGGGCATGCCGTCATGTCGAGATGGAATTCACCAATGGCATCCGGATAGTCGAGTACTGGGAAGAATCGGCACGCGTTAGTATTAAGAATCTCAACAATAACCAACTCGTCGTTCTTCACATTACTAAAAACATTGCAGTAATAATGAAGCATCTCATCACGCTCTTCATCAGTAGCATCTTCCAATTGGGCAAGAATTACATTAGCATAACCCTTTGCAGAGAAATATGTTCGGCCGATTTTTTTCCACTGAATAGCCTCACTTCCTTCATCTTTCTTAATTAGCAAGTTGAAGCCGTTCAAGTTCTCGCTGGAGTTCATGAGCATTAGCCAAATCGTCACATCATCTAAAGGCTGCTCATCCATTGTCCAGAACATGAGCTCAGATGGGGGACATTCACCCTTTGGAATGACAGTCACAATGCACTCTGCTTCTAAATTGGTGCCGTCTGTTGTTGTGGCGGTTATTGTTGCTGTGCCTACGGATTTTGCTATCACGTTGCCGTTATTATCAACAGTAGCTACTTCGTTGTTGCTCGACGACCACGTCACATTCTTATTGGTGGCATTGTCTGGCGTCACGGTGGCAATAAGTGTCTCACTTCTACCCACCTTGAGAGTTAACGATGTCTTGTTTAGAGAAATACCTGTGGCCAAGTAGTCGTCTTTAGTTTCATAAGTTATTTTAATAACTGGGAGATAAGATGTTCCATTATATTCCCAAATTCCACCATAAGTCGAATAAGCATCTTGCACAAAACCATCTGCTGTTACGTTTTCTGATTTAGCACAATACCATGCAAGAGATCTTCTGGTGCCTTGATACTGTGTGGTTGCAAAATAGCAACCAATTTGTCTATCTGCTTTGGCTGTATTACGAATGTCAATAATAATATTTTGTCCATTGTATACAAAAGGAGTGGTAAGATAAAAATTCTCCCAATCCCCAGCACCGTATGAGAGTGATCCATGATCGGAATTGGAATTCACTTGGTCATCGTAACTAACTTCTATGCATGAAGTGTCAAAAGTGTTATCATTATTCTTAAAGGATGTAATATTAGTGTTTTTCATACGAATATGAAACTTCCCACCAGATGCATTCCAGTACATGTTATACATGTGATAAAATGATATACATTTGATTATGTCTCCTTTTTTTAGATTAATACTATTAAGTTCATTCTTACGATAAAGACATTCACTGCCAATATAAGAGTTTTTCCAATAGTTGCATATTGGAATTATTTCATCTCCCCATGAGTCTTTTACATCTCCAATTATTCCAGTACGTGTTTCAGCAAAAATGCTTACAGAGGTAAAAGCGAGAAGCATTAAAAGTAGTAATACTTTCTTAACTATATAATGTGAATTATGTGCCATAGTTATTTGTTTTGATTATTATTTAGCTAATCTAATATCTATGTATTGATGTGTCTTGCTTAAGAATGCATCGCTATCAAAACGAGCAATAATGATTTTATGAAATTAGTTTTCATGCTTTTCAGTTTTTATTACTTAGGTTGATAATATTGAGTCTTCATCAATACGATTTCAGATACTCTTGTATGGGGAGAGCTTTGATTAAAAGATGGTATGTCTGCTGGTGATGAAATTGTCGTACCATAATGTTCAGAAATATAATCACTCAATTCATCAAATGTGTTGATTAATGTGATTTCCTTTTCATCGTCCAGTACTTCAATAACGACAAATCTGTGAGGAAAAAACAGACCCTCAACATCATTTGTGATAAAAGGTATATTCTCACTGTCAAGTCCACAGTAAGTGATTTTCACTCCCTTAAAATAAGATGCTAATTCTTTATAGACATCTTTTTGGTCAAGACCTTGTCGATATTCTTCCCATTCAATTATGCCATCTTGGCGTTGTGTGACTTTTTCGGCATATCCACTACACAAAACTTTATTTGCATTTACACCAAGTTCTTTCAATAAATCTTCATATTTAAAAGACTTTGGTGATTTTTGAGGATATGAGACAGATAATTTCTTGATTACATTGTAAAGATTGTCCAGTTGATTCCTATCAAGACCACTGACAACCACATGAGTTTTTGTCCACTTATTCATAGCTATATAATTATTTAGAAAAAAGTATTGACATAGAGACTGATATCCTGTGTGCGAGGTTTTTTTGTGACGTCAAATATAATAATAATGTGTTGAAGTTGGGTTGTAAAATCGCGGTAAAATTCTGTGCGTGAGCAACTTGAATTGATTTGAGTTAATTTGATTCAATTTGAGTCATTTTTTCAATGGAATGTAAGAAATATAATCGTGCATCAGTTTCATACTTGAAATCAGGTCAAATTGGGTCAAATTGAGGTTTTGAGAAGTTTTTCATAAGTATTATTTGCGGTAAGAGTTATAAAATACTTAATTTTGCAATAAAATCGTGTTATATGACTGAAACTGATAAGTATCTTGATTTGTTGCTTGCTGATGTGGAGAATCGCTTGGGTCGAGGGTTGCTGAGCCCCAAGGACTTTGAGCACCTTTATGGGGTGATTGAGAATGACCTCAACGAGCGGGTGAGCGTCTCGACGCTGAAACGGCTGTGGGGCTACTCGAAATATCTGTCGTCGCCTAGCGTGAGCATCCTCTCCACGCTATGCCGCCTAGTGGGCTACCGCGACTGGGAGGACTACAAGGCGCATCGCGAGAGTGGAGACAAGAAGCCAAGCGACAAGGTGCTGAGCGACAAAATCACCGTCTCGACCGATCTGGAGCCTGGCGACCGCGTTAGGCTCACGTGGGAGCCACAACGAGTGTGCGACGTGGTGTATCACGGTGACGGCGAATTTGAGGTTCTCTCATCGGTGAACACTGGCATCAAGACTGGTGACTGGTTCTGTTGCAGTCTTATAGTGAGCGGTGAGCCACTATGGCTGAGCAACCTGCGCCAGTATGGCAAAGCTCCTGTAGCTTACGTGTGCGGCAAGCAAGGGGGAGTGCAGTTTGAATTAATGCATAATACATAATTCACAATGCATAATTCATAATGCGTAATTCACGCGCAATGCATAATACACAATGCGTAATTGCGTTATAAATACTCGAGAAAGTGACAGCTGATATGAGTGATAAAGATATTCCACATGAGAGTGAGGTGTCGGGGATTGTTCCTGACGACTATGCCGGCATTGAAGGGCGCTTCACGCAGGTTAGTGAACTGCCTTCGTTGGGAAGCTGTCGCTTGGTGAAGGCTATGCGTTACGGCCGCTGGCATGTGCTGAAGGGGCTGAAGGCTGAGTATGCTCACGATCCTGCTCACACTCAGCGCCTGCGCAAGGAGCTTGAGATGATGATGCAGCTGTCGCACCCAGGCATCGTGCAGGTCTATGACATGGAGCAGGGCTGTCAGGATGCTGATGTGGGTATGGACACCTTTATCGTGATGGAATGGATCGACGGCGTGACGCTTGATGAATGGCTTGCCACAAACCCCAACCAAAGCTTGCGTCGTCGCGTGGTGCATGAGCTTCTTGAGGCGGTGAGCTACATGCACCGCCAGGGCATCGTCCACCGTGACCTAAAGCCTGAGAACATCATGATTACCCGCAACGGGGCGAATGTGAAGATAGTTGATTTTGGGCTTGCCGATAAAGACAGCTACGCTGTTTTCAAGAACCCCGCCGGCACCGAGCGCTATGTCGCCCCTGAGCAGCTCAACGCCAATGTTGCTGACGTCCGTAACGACATCTATAGCCTAGGGGTGGTGATGCGTGAGATGCACCTGGGCAGGGTGTATGACGGAGTGATTAAGAAATGCCTGTCAACAATCGATAATCGCTACCTTAATGTTGACGAGATGGTGGAGGATATAGCTCGCCGCAAGCACCGTCGCCGCTGGGCAATGTGGGCTTGTGCAGCATTTGTCGTGGCATTGGTGGCAGCAGGAGTAGTGCTGGTGTTAAGATTCAATGAAAAAATGGCGACCAAGGAGCTTCGGTCTGAACTCGAGGATCCATCGGGAAGATATGAGTTTAAGGACGGTTTGGGGTTTGTGTTTACCAACTGGGACAACGGCTATTCTCCCAACGTGTCGGTGCAATATGTGGGTAGTGGCGTTAAGCATGTTACGTTGAGGCAAGAATACAGCCACACCAACCGCATGTGGAAAGTTAGTGAGCTGGGGTTTGGATGTTTTCGCGACCATACCGAGATAGAAGAGATGACAATCGAAAACACGAATTTTTGTATCCAGAAAAACGCATTTAAAGGCTGTACAAATCTAAGGCGCATCAATATGCCAAAACTAATGACTCCTCCCGACATTGGAGGTGGTGGTTGGCAGACGGTAATCGACTCAGTCTTTGAACCTTATCACTATGAACAGGTTACACTCTATGTGCCTGAACCCGAGAAGTTTCGTGATGACACCTCCTGGTGCAAGTTCAAGCACATTGAGCCACTGCCATGGTGACGTTTTTGGGGAAGACAATAAATCACAAAAAATAATCATCGGCACGTTGCTGTGTCGATGATTTTTCAATTAGAGTCTCGCGAGGCTTTGGGCCTCAATGAGATGATGTCTTAGTTTTCTTCGCTTTGCTGGGGAGCAGCCACTACGTTAATGTAAGTGTGGCCAGCTCGGTGCTGGAACTCTACTGTTCCGTCAACGAGAGCATAGAGGGTGTGGTCCTTGCCCATGCCCACGTTCTCACCTGGGCGGTTAACGGTGCCGCGCTGACGGCGGATAATGTTACCGGCCTTTGCGAATTGCCCACCAAAAAGTTTCACTCCGAGTCGCTTGCTGTGCGACTCACGTCCGTTCTTCGAACTACCTACACCTTTTTTATGTGCCATAATGAAATAGTTTTTAGGGGTTAAGCAATTACATCTTTAATCACGAGCTCGGTGAAGCACTGGCGGTGACCGTTCAAGCGGCGATAGCCCTTGCGGCGTTTCTTCTTGAAGACAATCACGTGCTCTCCCTTAACGAGAGGCTGCTTAACTTCACACACTACTTTTGCGCCTTCCACGGTAGGCGCGCCAACTGTGATGGCACCGTCGGCATCGACGAGGAGGACCTTGCTGAACTCTACTGCATCGCCCTCGTTCTTCTCGTCGCCGAGATAGTGAACAAACAGCTTCTTGCCTGCCTCGGCTTTGAACTGCTGTCCCTGAATTTCTACAATTGCGTACATTTAAATAATTGTATTACAAGTTATACCGTGCGGCGGCCCCTTGAAAGAGAGGCACTTAGTCGAGCCTTTCGGAAAATCGGTGCAAAGGTACTATAAAGTTTTGGAATACACAAGAGTTGTGGTGAAATTTTTTAATGCTGCGTGAAACTCATTCCCGAGCACTCGAGTAATCGAGTGGTCGAGCAGCCGAGTGGTGAGGGTGGTGTTTACTGTATTTTCTGCTCTTCGGCTACGATGAGAGTGGCTTTGGCGGTGCCGCCGTAAATGGTGCCGTTGTTGAACTTTCCGTAAATGGTGTAAACGCCGGCTGGAATTCTGCCGTTTGAGACCTTGAGGTCCCAGTTGAAAGGAAAGCTGCTGGTAGTCTTTCTCAGCACCACATTGCCCTGGTTGTCGATAACCTTGATTGCCACGGTGGGCGTGAAGTTGAGGTTGGAGGTGAAGTTGAAAGTTGCCACGTTCACTGCTGGCTCCTGCTCAACGGTGAGCTGTGCTTGCTGAGCGCTGCTGACGGCAAAGTTGATGGTGCGTGTGGTCATGTTTCCTGCAATGTCATAGACGTTGTATTGCAGGGTGTGGTCGCCGGGTTCCAGCACCAGCGGCATCTCCACGTTTAGAGTCTTGCCGTCGTTGGTGAGCGTGGTATAGGCAGTGACATTGTATAGGCTGGTCTTGCCTCCGTCAATCTTGAGGTCCATGCTGTTGCCAATGGCGAGGCTCTGGTTGTTGAAGGCGTTGTCGTCGGTGGCATTGATATATAGCGTTGACGCTGGGCTGATGGTGCTGCATGCGTCAAAGTCGTGCTGGTCGTTGAAGTAGATGGCGTTGATGGTGGGTGGCGTGTCGTCGTGCACTGTGATGGGGCTGGTGGCCACGTAGTCGTTGATGACGAGTTTGTTGAAAGAGCCGTTTATCATGTCGTCGCTGTTGTCGCGGTGAGCATAAACCGAAACCAGTCCTGATGACCACGGGCTGAGGGTGTGTCGTGGGATGATGGCTTTGCCTGTGAAGACTCCGTTGACCACTCTGCCGTTGATAGAGGTGAGCAGTTGTCTTGGGTAGAAGATGTCGCGGTTGTTGAAGGTGGTCTCTTTCTTCTGGTAGTCGTAGATGGCGAGAGTGGCATCACCGTTGAAGTTGTTGTCGATAGTGGTGCCGTCGGGCTTCATCACCTGTGCCTCTACTGTCACTTGCTGCATTGGCCTGACTGAGATGTTGTTGTCTCCCACGGCGGTGTTGTTGATTTTGGTGAGTTTAAACAGCGGCTTTGGGTAGTTCACTTTCATGGCTGGGTCGCCAAATAGCGAGAACATCATTTTGTTGCACGAGGTGGCGGTGCCAAACCACTGCTTGCTGAGCATGTAGGCTTCGCCGAGGGTGGTCATGGTTTTTGAGGAGTTGTAGTTGAAAAGGTAGCTCACAAACGCCCTGTTGATGGCGTCGTTGCCGTTGGCATAGGCTGCTCGTGTGGTGGCGAGCATGGCTATTGCCCCGCCGTTGGGGTTATGGAACATGATTTCCATGAGTCCGCGTTGCGTGCCGTCATATCGTGCCACGTCGCAGCATGCTGTGGTGACGATGGGCAGGTGCGTGTTATTGACTCGCCTCGACTCGTAAGTGGTCCACAGTTGCACTTCCTTGGTGAGCTGGTTGGGGTTGGCATGTCCCACATAGGTCATGAAGTATTGCCCGTTCTCAAGCAGCGAGTTCATGCTCTTGCGTCCATCGGGCAGGAATCCTGTGGCGGGGTCTATGGGGAACTGGTGCACATACACCTTGTTAGCGACGAAGCCTATATTTAGCTCGTCATTGATGAGGTTTACCACCCCTTCGGCCTGGTTCTCGTGCAGGAAAGTCTCGGTAGAGGGTGCTTCGGGCGGCCCATACACGTAGTCGGCAATAAAGAGAGCGTTGTTTCGCCATGGCCCGTAGTCGGGGTTGTTGACGTAGTTGATGAGTTTATCGACGTCGGTCTGTGCTTCCTCGAGCGAGGCGCATGGTATGCGCCCCACGCCTAGCCTTAGCAGGTCTCCGGCGGGGTTGGCACCCGAGTTGTCGTCGAGTTGTCCAAAGAAGTCGTCGCTCACGTAGCTGTTGTTCTCGTCGTGGCTGACGCTGGCCTCGTAGGTGATAATGTTGCACGGGTTCTTGGCCAGCAGCTGACGGTTGTCGTAGGAGCCAGAGCCAAACATGAGCAGGTATTTGAACTTGCCATTGAGGTCACGGTCGTAGAACATTTTGTTCATGATTCTGATGGCCATGGGGTCGGGGGTTCCGCTCGAGAACTCGTTGAATATGTGTTGCTGGTCGAGCACGTGCACCACCATGTTGTCGTTGTCGCGGTGCAGCTGTGCTATGCGCTCGGCTTGTGGCATGAGTGTCTCGTTAGTGACGATGACCATATTAGGTATTGCCATGCCGTGGATGTTCTGGTTCTCTACTTGTTCATATCCTGCGATAGACATCAGCTCCATGGCGGGGTCGAAGGCGATGAACTGCGTGTAGTCGATGGTGTAGAGAGGGGTAAAGCCTCTGAAGCCGTCTTTGGCGTTTAAGGTGTAGTTCTTTGGAACCAGAGGGTTGTCAATGTTCCACAGCTGTGTGGTGGCAGTGGCTCCGTCGATGGCGATGATGTCGGCCGACGACACCTTGTTGAAACCCATGCGCATCTGGTTGCCTGTGGCACCCCTCAGGTTGTTGATGTGATAGTAGGTGATCATGCAGTAATCTAGCCTGGACCATACGTAGGGCTGTGAGGCGTTGATTGTCATGGTCACCTCACCTGTCTCGGGAATAGTGTTGCCGTTGTTTTCCCTGATTGTCACCACTGGTTGCGCGGTGTTGTAGAACACATACTCTGACGTGGCGCTGAAGATTTTTGACTCTTGTGTGGTGAGCTCTATGTCGTTGCTGTTGAACTTGAGAGCGAGGAAAGAGACGTTTTTGCTCTTGACGGCAGCTCGCGGGTTGAGCACTATGGCCGAGTCTCCACACACCTGGGGTAGTGAGTAGGGTATAGTGATGGTTCCGCCTGTCAATGCCTCACCCAGGAATTCCTTCCCCGACTGTGATGCCGACAGCAACTCCTCCTCGTGGTGCCAGTAGTCAAGACTGGAGTCCCTGACCTTGGTGCCAGTGATGCCATAGGTCACCGATTGCGGTTGCATCGGTGCGCTATCGAGCTCGCCAAGGAAGTAGTATCCCATTGTTGAGCAGCTGTTTATCTTGCGAGTGAAGTGTGGTGTTGTGGTGGGAGTCTCCATGGTGTATTGCACTGGTCCGCAGGCATAGAAGCATAGCTTGTTGCCAAATATCTTGCTGGGCACCTGCTTGAGGTCGTCGATGTTTGAACCATTAAGAATTTCGCTTAATGGGTGCCCGCCAGTGCCAAATATTCCCACTTTTTGCGGGTTTTCAAATCCCATGCGGGTTAGCTCGTCGAAGGTGATTTGATACATGCCGTCCTCGGGGATGGCAATTTTCACCCATTTCCCCTTGCTCAGAGCCGAAGAGGTGGCATAGCCCGAGGAGGAAAAAGCCTTAGATGTTCCAACGCCAGCAATAGTAATGGCGATGACGCATAGTGTGTTGAATAAAAGACGTTTATTCATGATGATATATTAGTGGTGTGTTTTTACATTATTTTAATAATAACGCAAAATTTAGGTTTTTATTGTGGTGGTGATCTATATAGTGTTGCGGTGCGGTATATTTTTGTGCAGCGTGTGTGTGGCACGAAAAAAGCATTTCGCGCCGTGCGTGGTGCGAAATGCTTTTGGTGTAGTGGGGCATGTGCCCGCTATGTGAGTGTGGGTTACTGGTTGTTGTTGTGATAGCGGTCGATGATGATGAGATGTCCTATCTCGGTGCCTCCGTAGCTGTTGCTGCTCTTGTAGGTGCCATAGAACTTATAGACGCCAGCTGGCAGGCGGGTGCCGTTGTTGTCTTTTAGGTTCCAGATGTAAGGGAAGTTGGCAGTGGTGGTGCTCCACACGAGGTTGCCCACGTTGTCGAGAACCTTGATGGTGACTTCGGGTGCTGGCGATAGAGTGCTGCTGGCATTGAAAGTGGCGTGTGTCATCGCTGGCTCCTCGTCAACGGTGAGGTCGAGTTTAGACTCATTCCCCACGAGGAACGATATTGTCTCGGTGGCTTTGTTGCCGGCGGCGTCATAGACAGTGTATTGCAGCGTGTGACGTCCTTCTTGCAGGTCCATGGGGAACTCTACTGCCAGCTCCTTGCCGTCCTCTTGCAGGGTGCTGTGGTTCTGCACATGGGGGAAAGTGGTCTTTCCGCCATCGAGCATGAGGCTCATGGTGTTGCCCACGGCCATAGCCTGGTTGTTGAAAGAGTAATCGTCGGTAGCGTGGATGTAGAGAGTGCTTCCCGATGGAATCAAGGCTCCGTTAGCAAAGCTTTGCTGGTCGTTGAAGTAGAAGGCGTCGATGACGGGTGGCATGTTGTCGTGCACGGTGTGAGGGTCGCTCTCGTTGTAGCTGTTGAGCTTGAGCATGTTAAAGGAGCCGTTCACCATCTCCTGGCTGTCGTCTTGGTGAGCATAGACCTTCATGGTGCCGTAGCTGCCAGTGGAGAGAATGTGGCGTGGTATCACGGCAGTGGCGGTGAACACACCGTTGACCACACGTCCGTTGACGCGTGTGAGCAGGTTCTGTGGGTAGAAGATGTCGCGTGTCACATCCACGCGGTTGACTCTCACGGTGATTGTGGTCTCTTTTTTCTTGTAGTCGTAAATGGAGAGAGTGGCGTCGCCGTTGAAGTTGGTGTTGACAGTGGTTCCGTCGGGGTTATACACCTTAGCCTCTACAGTGACCTGCTGCATGGCTCCCGAGTTGATGGCCCCAGAGCCCACGTCGTTGCCATTGATTTTGGTGATTTTGAAGAAAGGCTTGGGGTAGTTGATCTTCATGGCGGGGTCTCCCAGCAGCAGGAACGACATCTTGTTGTAGTTGACTTTAGAGCCAAATGACTGCTTGCACAGCATGTAGGCTTCTCCCACGGTGGGCATGTAGCCCTTAGTGTTGTAGCAGAACATAGCCTTGACGAAGGCTTGGTTTAGTGCGTCGTTGTCGGTAGCATATACTGAGCGTGCCGAGGTGACGATGGCGATTGCTCCACCGTTGGGTTTGTGGAACATTATTTCTACTAGTCCTCGCTGGTTGCTGTCATAGCGTGCTACGTCGCAGCATGCAGTGGTGAGAATAGGCAAGTGGGCATATTCCACATTGTTAGATTGGTAGGTGGTCCATATTTCCACATCCTTGGTAAGCGTGTTGGGGCTGGCGTGTCCCACATAAGTCATGAAATATTGTCCATCGGTGAGTTTAGAAATCAATTCTTTGCGGCCTTCATAGGCGAAGCCCGAGGTGGGGTCGTTAGGGAACTGGCTCACATACACCTTGTTGTTCATTAGCCCGGTGGCGAGTTCGTCCACGATAATGTTGTTAATGCCCTCGGCTTGGAAGGCGTGCAGGCCGTTGTCATAGTCGTCGGCGGTGAGAATGATGTCGTTTCTCCAGTAGCCGTAGTCGGGGTTGTTGACGTAGTTGAGGAGTTTGTCAACGTCGGTCTGTGCTTCGTCGAGCGAGGCGCTTGGTATGCGTCCCACGCCAAGCCTTAGGTAGTCCTTGGCGAGCTCAATGCCCGAGTTGTCGTCGAGGATGCCAAAGAAGTCGTCGCACACGTAGCTGTAGGTCTCGTCGTTGCTCACCGTTGCTTCATAGGTGAGAATAGTACACTCTCGCTTGGCGTGCAGCTGACGGTTATCGTAGGTGCCGGCGCCAAACATGAGCAGGTGCTTGAATTTGTTCTTGTTGCGGTCATAGAACATCTTGTTCATGAGCCTGATGGCCATGGCATCGGGGGTTCCGCTCGAGAATTCGTTGAATATCTGTTGCTGGTCGAGCACGTGTACTACCATGTTGTCGTTGTCGCGGTGCATCTGTGCCACGCGCTCGGCTTGTGGCATCAGCTCCTGGCAGGTGACAATCACCATGTCGGGGGTTTGCAGGCCGTGAATGTTCTGGTTAGGAATCTCGGCGAAGCTGGTGATAGACTTTAGTTCCATAGCGGGGTTGAAGGCTATGTACTGGCCGGCGTTGGCCACCACGTTAGGAGCATATTCCATCACGCCATTGTTGCTGGTGAGCACGCAGTTAGTGGGCGCGTGGGGGTCGTCGATGTTCCAGAGTTGGTAGTCGCTGCTGTTCTCGGCAAGAGTGATGACGTCTTGATTGGTGAGTTTGGTAAATCCCATGCGCAGCTGATTGTCGGGAATGCCCTCGAGCGAGTTGTTGTGAAAGTAGGTGATAGTCACATAGTCGAGCCATGCGCTTGTGGCAGTGTTGTTGGTGCTGCTAGGTGAGTCGTTAATTGTCACGTTGATGGTGCCGTCGGTGGGAATAGGCTGCTCCGAAGGGGTGTAAGCCACATAGGGCGAGGCATAGTTGTAATAGACGAAGTTGTTAGCTGGAGCATAAATCTTGGCGGCAATGTTCTGGAAGTTGAGGGTGTTGCCATTGAGCTTGCCATAGATGTAAGAAGCCTGGGTGACTTTAGCTCCCGCGTTGATGTTGACCACCACGGTGGTGTCGGTGCACAGTGTGGGAATAGAGTAGGGCACGTCGATCACACCTCTCACCATGTCTTCGCCAAGCATGTCTTTTCCTGACTCGCTAGGCGAGACGAACTCCTTCTCGTGGTGCCAGTAGTCAAGGCTTTTAGCGCGCGCCACGGCGTTGCTGGGGGTGACGTTGCTGCTGCTGGCAATCTCGAGTCGTGACTCGCTAGCGTCGTCGGTGACGAAGTAATACCCCGAGGTTGAGTAGCTGTTGAACTCACGGGTGTAGTGCGGTGTGCTGGTGGGAGTGGAGAGGCTGAACTTCACTGTTCCACAAGCGTAGAAGCAGATTTTGTTGTCATAGAGCTTGATGGGCACCTGCTTGAGGTCGTCGGTTTGCGACCCATCAAGCACTTCATCGATGGGAAAACCTCCCATGCCATAGATTCTCACATTCTCGGGATTGCTAAATCCCATCTGTGCTAGTTCGTCGAAAGTGAGCTGATAAACACCACTCTCGCTAATCTCGATTTTCACCCATCGCCCGCTTGCCAGCTTAGAGGTGGTGGCGTAGCTTGACGAGGAGAATGCCTGTGCGCTCATCGTTGTGGCCGCAACTATAGCCATCAGGCCCATAATGTTAAATAAAAACTTCTTATGCATAGTAGTTTGGTTATGTTGATTTCTTGCTATGTCAATTATAATATGTGTGTAGTTTCTTAATAGTTACTTCACTCGTGTGGTGAGCTTGATGTCACCGTTGATGGCCGCGTGCAGCGTGTCGCCAGGAGTGAGCTCCAGGGTGGCGGCGGCGAGCTCCACGGCTATCATGTCGCCCATCTTGAGCGTGAAATACACGCTCAGCTGCGCTATGAGCTGCCTGAAGTCGAGGCCCAGGGCGTCGAGGCTGCCCTGTGCTGCCTGCTGGCCGTTGCGCTCCACCGTGATGAGGCTGCCGTTGATGCCTTGGGCTATGGAGTCGCTGGTGGTGAAGTCGCCCAGCAGCAGTGCTCCATCAAAGCTGTGAGCCAGTGCCGACGTTGCCTGGTGGTGCTGCTCGGCGTCTATGTCGCGTGCGGTGACCTTTATGGCCGGTGCCACTGCCAGGCAGTAGCGGTGCGCAAAGCGTGGCGCTATGTGCTTTCCTAGCCTGTCGATGTGCATCACCATTGCCGGAGTGCCAGTAAAGTTGTGTGCAAAGTGAGGCACAAAAAACGGTTTGCCAGTCTTGACGATTGCCGAGTCGGCCATTAGATATACCTGACCGGGCAGCTCTCTGCCTATGCCTATTATTTTCACTTTGCTATGTTATTTTTGTTGTTAACGTTAACTTCCATGTTGTTATACATCAGAGCGAGGTCGGAGTAAATCGAGGTGTTTTGCACTACCACATGGCGTGGCACCTTAATGCGGAATGGCGTGAAGTTCCATATCGCCTTGATGTTGCTGGCAACAAGGGTGTTAGCCACGTCTTGCGCACTCTCGGGAGGCACTGCCACGATGGCTATTGACACTCCGCTGCTGTGCTGTTGCTGTGCCAGCTGTGCCAGGTCATAGATGGGGATGTCGCCCACTGCCGACCCGATGATGTGTGGGTCGATGTCGAATGCCGCCACTATGTTTAGCCCAAACTGCATGAGACCCAGGTCGCGCATGAGGGCACTGCCCAGCGAGCCAGCGCCAATGAGGAACGCGTTGTGGCGGTGCTTGAAGCCCAGGAACTCGGTCAGGGCTCTGGTGAGCGGGTGTACCTCATATCCGATGCGCGTCTTGCCCTTTATGTTGAGAAACGACAGGTCCTTGGCAATTTGCGAGGCATCCACGTTGAGGCTCTTGGCGATTTGCGTGGAAGAGACGTGCTCCTGGTGCTTGAGGTCAAGCATCTTGAGGTAAGCCAAGTACCATGGCAGCCTCCTGAGTGTGGGCTCTGGAAGCATGGCTCGGTTGATATGTCGCTCGCTGTCGTTCAATTTAGTTTCTTTTTTTCTAGACTTTCTAGACTCTCTAGACTTTCTAGACTCTCTAGATTTTCTAGATTTTATAGAGATTCTAGAGCCTATATCCTCTTCACGGACAAGGCACGCCTTGTCCCTACTTAACACTTAACATTTTACACTTAAGCCTTAACATTTTACACTTAATTCGTTATCGCCAGTTTCTTGGTCTTGGTGCTCTCCTGGTGGCCGTCGTTGCTGATGGTGGCCTTGTAGAGGTAGATGCCACGTGCCAGGCGTGTGCCGCTGTAGTCGCTCAGGTCCCAGGTGATGGGGAATGCTGCAAACATAGAGCTACGTCCGCTCTGCGTGGTGCTCCACACCCGCTGTCCCATGAGGTTAAACACCTCGATGGTGATGGTCACCGTGGCCTCGGGGCGGTTGTGTGTCACGAGGAAGGTGGTGGAGGTGGCAGCGGGGTTGGGGAATGCCTTTATCTCGTCAATCTCGGGCTTGAGGCCGCTCATTACGTTGAAGGAGATGGTCTTCTCGCTGGAGTTGTTAAACACGTCCCACACCTTGAGCTTGAGGGTGTGGTGCCCATTGCTCAGGTCGGTGAGAGCATAGTTGATGGTGCCTGCCGAGCCTGCGGAGGCCTCGGTGGCGGTGTAGTAACTGCTCACGTCGCTAAATGTGGTGGTGCCGTCGAGTGTGAGCGTCATGTTGTGGCCTATGCCGGCATTTGAGAAGTTGATGCCGCTCTCGTCGCTCACGGTGGCGATGAACAGTGGCGACTCGTTCACGTTGTCGCCATCGCTGAAGTTGGTGCTGTTCAGCCCCAGGTAGCTGATGTCGGGGCCTATGGTGTCGGCCTCCACCGTCTCGTCATATCCATAGATGTAGAAGTCGTCGCATGAGCCTGCCGCTTCTCGCTTGTTCTCGCTGTCGTAGGCATAAAGGCTCACGAGCGAAGGCCGGTAGTTGTCGTAGTTTACTGTCACCTCGCTGGGAATGGTGATGTTTAGCGCAAACTCGCCGTTGTTGACACGGTTCACGTTGAGGGCGAGCTTGTTCTGGCGCTCGTCGTAGGTGTGCACCCGGTCTTTCTCGTCGATAAACGACACCGACTTCTCGCAGTCATATAGCGTGCTTTCTATCAGGCCGTTGAAGGCGGTTTGCTTCACTCCAGCGAGATCCTCGATGTGTCCGGTGATGGCCATGGTCTGCCTAGCCTCAAACACTGGCATGTTTTCTGGGTCAACGTCGTTGCCGTTGATTTTGTCGATCACGGCCTTGTACTGTGGCATGGCGGGGCGCATGGCAGGGTCGCCATAGAGGTGATAGCGTAGCGAGTTGTCGCGGCCAGTGGAGGTGTTGTTCTTGGCGTAGGTGAGCAGGTCACCCAGTCGCATCGCCTGGCCGTTGCTGTCGCGCTCATACATCTTGGTGGCGGCGGTGATGTTGAGGTAGCGGTTGTTGTCCATATACACCAGTCGTGGCGGGCATATCATTGCCACGCAGCCGCCGTTGGGGTTGAAGAACACGTTCTCGCCGCCCGAGGGGTTGGTGCCGTCGTGCCTGGAGAACTCGCAGGTGGCGGCAAAGAGAATGGGCTGGTGGCTGTAGAAGAGGTTGTTCTCGATGTCGCTGGTGACCATGAGTCCGTCGCCAGTCCACCCCGAGGGTCCACCGTGTCCCGAGTAGTTCCACCACAGTGCGCCCTCGGTGAGTGTCTTATACATCTTCTTGCGTGCGTCGGGGAACTTAGAGCCCGAGCCGTCGCTCTTCTCCTCAAAGTTGTCGAGAAACACGCGGTTGAAGTTCACATATTCGCCGCCATGGGCCATGACGGTCTGCACCACGTCCTCGCCGTGCTGCCAGTGGTTGCTGTTGTCCTCATTGTCGGCCACGTTAAGCATGGTGTTTTTCCAGTTGCCATAGTCGGCCTGGGTGACATATTTTATTATCTTGCTAACGGCGATGCTGGCGGCTGTGGTGCTGCGTGCCGGGATGCGTCCCACGGCAATAGACATCCTGGTCGTGCCTTGGCCCAGGAAGGAGTTGTCTTGCAACAGGCCGAAGTAGTCGTCGCTGGTGAATGACTTCATCTCATTGCAGCTGAAGGGGTTCACATTCTCGTCATAGTCAGGGCTCTCCCACACCAGCAGCATGGGGTAGGTGAGCGACTTGGCGGCGTTGCTGATGCGACGGTTGTCGCAGTAGCCGTTGCCCAGCAGCAGCAGGTAGCCCAGGCGGTGCCCTTGCTCGTCGGTGCCGCGGTCGTAGAAATACTTGCACATCAGTCGGTAGGCTGCCGCGTCGGGGGTGCCGCTGGAGAACTCGTTGAAAACCTTGTTGTGGTCTATCACCATCACGCGCATGCTGTCGAGGTCCTCGTGCATGGCGGCCAGCTGTTGTGCTTGTGGCAGGAACTCGCTGGGTGCCAAGATTATCATGTCGGGGACTGGGCTGCCGTGAATGCTCTGGTTCTCGACCGTCGCCACTAGCGATGGCGAGGGGAAGGTGCCATTGTCGTTGAAGGCTATCAGGTCGCGGCGTTTGTTGCTGTCGAGGCTAAAGCGGCCCTTGTCGCCGTCGGTGGTGAGGCTTATCTCCACTGGGGCTTTTTTGTTGCTCAGGTCCCACACGTGGGTGCTGGCGCTCACGCCGCTAAGCTCATATTGCGAGGGCTCGCTGTTCATCAGCCCAAAGAGCAGGCTGCTCTTGCCGCTCAGGTCTAGCGCGCGCTCATAGGCCACGGTGATGAAGTCGAGTCGAGCCAGGTTTACCGTTCCAGCAGGAGTGTAGGTCACGGTGTAGGTGAGATCCTTGGTGCCGCTGAGCTCAAACCTCTTCATGGAGGAGAGCGCGTTGTAGTGGTAGTGGCTGGCGTCGCTGTTGTCAACGGCCTGAATGGTGCTCTCGCCCCCTATGTTGTTGCCGTTGTATTTAAACGACACGCGGCTGTTGCCGTTCACCGTCTTGGCGGCAAAGCGCGTGAGCACTTGCACTGTGGAGCCATCCACGAGGCCGTCGAGGGTGAACTTGAACGACTGCGAGCTGGTGGTGGTGAAGTCTTCTCCTAGCAGCACCTGCCCCGTCTCGCCAGGGTTGATGAGTTCCTGCTCATGCGCCAAGCGCTCGAGGAAGGTGGTCACCACGCTGCCCTGGGCAGGGGTGCTCACTGTGGCGGGGCTGAGGTCTTGGTAGCGGCTGTCGTCGGTGATGAAGTAGTAGCCCTGGGTGGCGTAGGGGTGCTGCCGTTGCTTGTAGATGCCGTGAGTGCGGCTCCACTGCCACGACAGCGGGCCTTGGGCGTAGAACAAGAGGCGGTTGCCGCTGCGCAGCACGGGCACCTGTGGCAGGTCGTCGATGAAATTGCTTTCCCGCAGGGTGTCGTTAAGCTGCTCTCCGCCGTAGCCAAACACCCTCACGCGGCTTAGGTCGCTCAAGCCCCACTTACTGGCGTCGCTGGCGGTAATCTGGTAGATGCCGCTCTCGCTCACCGCCACCTTCACCCATCGGCCGGTAGCCAGGCGCGACGTGTCGGCATAGTGTGTCATGTCAAAGCCATGAGCCTTCACTCCCGTCACCAGTAGCAGCAGTGCCGCCACGGTGCGAGTGAGTGATTTCAGTGTTTTATGATAGTGATAGTGCTTTGTCATCTTTTTGAAAGTTGATTTCGTTGCGTTCACAAGAGGGCATAGTATCCCCCTTATTAGAAAATAACGCATCGCGCACCAGATTATTGCATCCTCGCCACAAGTTTTGCAATCGAAATGATTTACATGGGCGCCAACAGTGGCGATGAGGTTTGTCCTCGGCGCTCACAGGGGTGTCAACCTAGTCGCACAAGAAGCACTGAACACTTGTGTGCCACTTCATTTTGCATAAAAAATTATAAAATATTCCATCGCATGAGTAAATATAAATTCTTTTCACTAACTTTGTAGCCAATAAACCAAACCCCTTTCACGCTTAGCTTATATAACCATCACGCTGTGGAGAGCTGTGGAGAGTAATGCGGCGGCAAGACGTGCCTTGCCAGTGACACGACTAGACGTTCTAGACGCTCTAGAATTTCTAGAATCTCTAGACGCTCTAGAATTTCTAGAATCTCTAGCAAACCATAAACGATAAACCAAACCCCTCGTTCCACCTAATAAAACTATTTATATTAACTAATTAATCATTATTTTTCGCATGAAAAAAATTTTATCTCTAATCATGGTGCTCAGCGTGTGCCTGGGCGCCTGGGCTCAAGAGCTCACCGTAGCCGACAGCGAGTCTTACATCACCGACACCCGCATCCCCGTTTGCGGCAACTACCTTGACTTCACTGGCAAGCACACACAGTTTGTCTATCCCGCCGAGATGCTCACCGACATCACCGGTGCCGACATCACCGGCATCACCTTCTATGCCCGCGAGAACATAGGCTTCTCGGGCGGCGTCACCACTATGAGCGTCAAGGTCATTCCCGAGGCCACTATCCTCGAGAGCGTAACCGAGGGTCTGGAGCAAGTGTTTGAGGGAACTTTCGTCATCGACGGCACTAAGCTCACCTTCACCTTCGACGAGCCTTACACCTACGACGGTGGCAACCTCCTCTTCAACGTGGCATGGGACGGCACCGGTAGCTATGCCGACGCTAGCTTCGTGGGCATCGAGCGCCAGTATGCCAGCATCTGGTATAGCTACAGCGACTATAACGTGCACTTCCTGCCCAAAGCCACTTTCTACTACAACGCCGAGGTGCTCGACTACGACGCCCGCGTGAGCGCCACTCAGGTGGCCTTTGGCAACGTGCCCACTAACAACATGCCAGCCACCCAGAGCGTGAAGGTGACCAACCGCGGCACTAACGCCATCACCCCACAGGTGACCATCGCTGGCGACGCTTTCAGCACCACCTACACCGCCACCACCATTGCCAAGGGCGAGAGCGTGGAGATTCCCGTGGCCTTCAGCGCAGAGGTTGCAGCCTCGGCCTACACCGGCACCATGACCATCACCGCCTATGACGGCGAGGGTGGCACCTTCGTGCTGCCGCTCAGTGGCACTGCCGTTGAGCCAGTGTATGAGCTCACCGTCAACGACGGCACCGCCACAAGCAACTACTTCCCCATGTATTTCTACTACTGGGACGACAACTGCCACACCCAGACCATCTACAACCGCGCCGACCTCGCTGAGCTTGCTGGCAAGAAAATCACCACTATCACCTATTATCCCAAGGATGTCCCCTCGCTGCAACTCGATGGCGAGATGACCCTGTCGATAGGCACCACCAGCCTCGACTACTTCTACGGCAACGAGACCTTCATCGAGGCTATTGCAGTGGGCAAATGGTCGCCTAACACCGATGGCAGCTTCGTCATCACTCTCGACACCCCCTATGAGTATGACGGCCAGAGCAATCTCGTCCTCGACTGGAGCATCACCACAGCTGGCAGCAGCTATGCCTCGGGCACATTCTACGGCACTCAGGGCTCGGTGAGCGATGCCACCCAGACCTACTCGATGTATCAGTACTCGGCCTACCCCTACACCAGCTCGTTCCGTCCTAAGACCACCTTCGGCTTTGCCGATGGCGGCGACCAGCCACAACCCGCAGTGCCTGGCGACGTGAATGGCGACGGCGAGGTCAACACAGTGGATATTACCATCCTCTATAACTACATCCTCAATGCCGACACCGAGAACATGATCAACGGCGACCAGGACGGCGACGGCGAGATCACCACAGTCGATATCACCGTGGTCTATAACATCCTGCTCGGCACCAAGTGATAACCTCTCGCTGACCACGTTGTGTGGTGCCTAGTGAGAAAAAATGAGAAAAGGGGTCATGGCCCCTTTTCTCATTTTTTCACCCCCCAGGATGTACCTTCTCTAGAATCTCTAGAAAGTCTAGAATCTCTAGAACTTCTAGAAAACTCTTAACTCTTAACTATGAACTATAATGGTGGGCAGCAGCAGGGTGCCACTGGCGGCGGTAGCCTGCACCTGCAGGCGCAGGGTGCGGGTGGGTGGCGCGATTATGGGCCTTGACAGCGGAGCGGCAATAATGCCGCTGGCCCTCACCTGGCTGATGAGGTAGCCGTGGCAGCTGGCGCCGCGTTCGCCACGCAGGGTGAGCACCAGCGACGGCGATGCCCCCTCGCTCGCTTCACCTGGCACAGCAAACATATTCCACGAGATCCTCTTTAGCCGCTTTGTGGGGTCGATAGCAAAGGGGTGGGACAAAAACGACACGGTTTTCATTGCCGGCACCTCGCGAGAGAGGTCAACGAGGGTGCCGCCAGCAGTCACCGCCAGA
>Ga0247611_10002022_pt1 | contig 34335 bp, 30 predicted proteins | sample 177DNAGHGhighgp2_FD_192422 | JGI IMG/M metagenome (GOLD analysis project Ga0247611, IMG submission 192422) | Sheep rumen microbial communities from Palmerston North, Manawatu-Wanganui, New Zealand - 1770 DNA GHGhigh gp2 | ecosystem: Host-associated > Mammals > Digestive system > Stomach > Rumen... | reverse complement strand
CAGGTTGGGAAACATGCCGCGGCTGTATGGCGGCGTGGCGCGCCGGACCGTTCTCGATCAGGTGAAAGCCGCCCATGGCGCGTATTTCCCCGGACCGGACTTTAAAGCCATCAGCGCGGCCATGGCGCCGTTCGTCAAACGCCATGTGTTCTTCAACGCGCCCCTGATCGTGCAAGGGGCGGCGGGCGCTGCTGAAAGGGCCCTTGACGCGGGGCCAAAGGATCGTCCCCATATGGGCGACTGGTTGCTGCGGACGTTCCGACTGGGCGGGGTGGTGAAAGACGACCTCCTCGATGCGGCGGCGGCCCGGAAGTATATCGACGAAGAAATCGGGAAGGTCCCCTTCCCCGTCCGGGGATAACTGTCGGCCCGTGCAGACGGACGTGACGGTTTTGAAGCAAGAAGAGTAGGCATGGGAAAGATAAGAGAAAAATGGCGGGCGCTCCCACCGGCCGCCAGAGCATCCACAGCATATCTGATCTGCAACGTCGTACAGAAGGGGTTCACCTTCTTTACGATGCCGCTGTTCACGAACCTGCTGAGTTCCGAACAGTACGGGCAGCTGATCACCTATAACTCATGGTCAGGGGTGCTGTCCATCTTTTTGACGCTGAATCTGGCGTACGGCTCCTTTTCAACGGCCATGGTCAGGTTCGAAGGGGATAGGGACAGATACATCTCCTCCGTGCAGGGGATATGCATGGGCCTTTGCGTGCTGTTCCTGGCCCTGTATTTTCCCTTTCGCGGGTATCTGAACCGGCTTTTGGAGCTGCCGACGGCCTTCGTCGTGGTGCTGGTGCTGGATATCTTTTTCAACACGTCCATCCTGCTTTGGATCGGTAAGAAGCAGTTCGAGTACAAGTATTTGGGCGTGGTCGCCATCACCATGCTGCAGGTGGTGGCGGTGATCGTCATCAGCTACGTTCTGGTGACGCACACGGAGGAGAAGGGATTCGCCCGGATCCTGGGGGAGGCGCTGCCGAACATCTGTATCGGCGGAGCTCTGTTCTTCGTCAATACAGCTAAAGGAAAGAAGCTCTTTTCCCGGGAACACTGGAAATACGCCCTGGGCTTCAACATCCCGCTGCTGGCGTATCATCTGTCGCAGGCCATCTTTACGCACAGCGACAGAGTCATGATCAGTCACCTGGAGGGCCAGGACAAGGCCGCCTTCTATGGGGTGGTGTATTCGCTGGCTATCGTGCTCAACTTCGTTGTCAACGCCATCAACGGGTCCTATGTCCCCTGGTTTTATCGGAAGCTGCAGGCTGGGCGGCAGCAGGAAAACAGCCGGATCTCCATGGGGATCGCCCTGGTGCTCGCCATCCTGCTGTCCGGGCTCATCTGGTTCGCGCCGGAAATCATCCTGTTCTTCACCAACAGGAACTATCTGGAAGCGGTGTCTGTGGTTCCGCCGGCGGCCCTCAGCGTGCTGCTGCTGCAATACGCCCAGTTCTTTATCAACGTGGAGTTTTACTACGAGCAGAAGAAGAGCCTGGTGTGGGCGTCCATCAGCGCGGCGGCGTTCAATCTGGTGCTGAACTGGATCTGCATCCCCCGGTTCGGATACCTGGCGGCGGCGTACACCAAGATGATAAGCTATCTCATCTTCGCGCTGTCTCACTATTTCGCCATGGTCAGGATGCTGAAGCGGACGGGTGCGCCCAACGACATGTACAACTATCGGGAGCTGTTTTTGCTGCTCATCGCCTTTGTCGGGACCACCTTCCTGGGCGAATGGCTATATCCCTATCTGATCGTCCGGATCGTCATCTCCGCGGCGGTCCTGACAGTGGTTTTCATAAAGCGCCGGTACTTCATCGGCATCTATCATGATTTTAGATAGGTGATCGTAACATGGTTTACGAATGTATTTATGGTAAATTGTATTGGTAAGGAGCAAAAGATGAACAAGTTTTTAGCAGATCCAAGGTTTGCTGGTATCGATCCTTTCCCTTCCAAAGTCTGGCTATCCTCTCCCACCATGCACGGGGAGGAGCAGAAATGGGTGGACGACGCCATTAAAACCAACTGGGTCTCCACCGTCGGCGCCAACATCAATGAGGTGGAGAAGCAGGTGGCGGCTTATACAGGTGTGAAGTACGCCGTGGGCCTGTCCTGTGGGACGGCAGCTCTGCACCTTGCCACCAAGCTGGCAGGGGAGAAGCTCTACGGCCAGGCTCGCCCCAACGAGGGCACGCTGCAGGGCCACCGGGTGTTTTGTTCGGACATGACCTTCGACGCTTCCATCAATCCCGTGGCCTATGAGGACGGGGAAGCGGTGTTCATCGACACGGAGCCCGACACCTGGAACATGTCCCCCGAGGCACTGGAAAAAGCCTTTGAGCTGTATCCCGAGGTACGGCTCATCGTGGTGGCTCACCTCTACGGCACTCCCGGTAAGATGGAGGAGATTCGCGCTATCGCCGATAAGCACGGTGCCCTGATCGTGGAGGATGCGGCGGAATCCTTGGGCGCGAAATACAAGCTGAACGGCCGGTGGGTGGAGACAGGCACGCTGGGCGACTACAACTGCATCTCCTTCAACGGCAACAAGATCATCACCGGCAGCGCCGGCGGCATGTTCCTGACGGACAGTGAGGAAGATGCCAACAAGGTCCGCAAATGGTCAACGCAAAGCCGGGAGGCAGCGCCCTGGTATCAGCACGAGGAGATCGGCTACAACTACCGCATGTCCAACATCATTGCGGGCATCGTTCGTGGCCAGCTCCCCTATCTGGACGAGCATATCGCGCAGAAGAAAGCCATCTACCAGCGCTATAAGGCCGGCTTCGCCGATCTGCCGGTCAAGATGAACCCCTTTGACGAGGAGAATTCCCAGCCGAACCACTGGCTTTCCTGCCTGATCATCGACGAGGACGCCATGGCGCCCCAGGTTCGGGGCGAACAGGACTATCTGTACGTCTCCGTGCCAGGCAAGAGCAGCCCCCAGGAGATCCTGGATGCCATGGCTGCCTTCAATGCGGAGGGTCGTCCCATTTGGAAGCCCATGCACCTGCAGCCCATCTACCGTACCCACGCTTTCGTCACGGCGGAAGGCAACGGCCGCGGTCGCACCAACGCTTATATCGCCGGCAGCGGCATCGACGTAGGCGCCGACATCTTCCGCCGGGGCCTGTGCTTGCCCAGCGACAACAAGATGACGCCGGAGCAGCAGGATAGGATCATTGAGATCATACATAGGTGCTTTAGATAAGGATAGAGACATGACGAGGAAACGCTTGTGGCAGACCATACGGATGTGGTCGATGATGAGCAGCGTAAAGCGGGTCAATTATCTCCGCAGAAACCATATCTTCGGTCAAATTGGCGACAACGTGACGATCATGGATAGAAAGATCCCGCTATATGCGAAGCTGATCCGCATTCACAACAATGTCCGAATCGCCTCAAACGTCACTTTTGCCACCCATGACATTACACATTTTGTGCTGAACAAGTTGCCGGATTCTCCTGGTGATTTTCCGGAAACCGTTGGGTGCATAGAACTCATGGATAATGTGTTCATCGGTACGAATTGTACGATCATTGGCGATGTGAGGATCGGCCCGAACGCGATCGTGGCAGCCGGTGCTGTAGTTAATAAAGATGTGCCGCCCAATTCGGTCGTTGGAGGGGTACCTGCACGAGTGATTTGTCATTTCGATGAGTATCTGGAGAAGCGGAGAAGACTTTATCCGGAGGAGTTGAAACCGACCAAGCAAGATGTTTCCGATGAGCTTGCGAGCTATATGTGGCAGGAGTTTGAAACGAAGAGAGCGGTTCGAAAATAAGCTGACTTTTCGGTAGTGGAATATTTGTGTATATTTGTATTCATCCTCTTGCCATACCCTGTTTGCCAGGATAAAGAAGGAGTTTATATGAGAAAAATACAATATGGAATCAAACGACTTTTCGATTTTATACTGAGTGCAATCATGATTATTGTCTTGATTGCGATTCCTGCTTTGATCGTGATTCCCCTGGTGATTCGGTTGACTTCAACGGGGAAAGCGGTATTTAAGCAAACAAGAGTAGGAAAGAACGGAAAAGAGTTTCAAATTTACAAATTTCGCACCATGCTGATCCCTGAGGAACGTATTGATGCAAATGGGGATGTTTTAGAACCGAATGACAGCATCACAAAGATCGGCGCTTTTCTTAGGAGAACGAGCCTGGACGAGCTTCCTCAGCTTTTTAATATTCTGAAGGGAGACATGAGCTTTGTTGGGCCTCGCCCCATGATTCCCTCTCAGGTTGCCAAGATTTCCGAGTATCAAAAAACCAGACACAGGATGCGCCCCGGCGTGACGGGTCTTGCACAGGTCAACGGCCGCAATGATCTTACCTGGGATAAAAAACTTGAATATGATATGCAGTATGTGGAGAACTATAGCTTGGCTTTGGATGTCGTTATCTGTATTAAAACTGTAAAAGTTGTCTTGCTCCATGAAGGCATTGAGTATGTGCATACCATGGAGGAGCAATAAATATATCCGCTTGACTTGTGATAGGAGGACGAAAATGAGAGAAGTATTTAAGGTAGAGAATAAAGACGCAAGGACGCACACGGATTATGATCGCTTGCTTGAGCTTGTACGTGAAGCCGGCATGGATTATAAATGGGCGGCGATGTTTGTCAAAAAACTGGCGTATGACGAAACGCAATACCTGGCCAACGACGAGACAAAAAAATGGGCGCTCAAGCGTGGCTTTTACCCAGGTAGAGTGGAACTCTATGGGTTGACAGAGGAAAACTATCGGTATTATATGCCGGACTATTCATATTTTATGATTCATCCGTTGAATAATCACTTCCGCAAATGGTTGGACAAGCTTACGTTGAAATATGTGCTCAACAGTAACGGTTGCGAAATGAGCATGCCGGAATATTATCTCTATGTCGAGAACAACGGCAATTATACCTATCTCATGGATACCCCTGAAGACATACCAAAGGACAAAGACTTTATATTCAATTTACTTAAACAAAAAGGTATTCTCGCAATTAAACCAAATTCTGGCACATCCGGCGGCCGGGGATTTATGAAAGTGGAATGGACTGGCGAGAGTATCGTAATTAATCATATGACGGTGTCGAAGGAGGAATTTGCGCAGATTATTTCCCACCTCGGCAATAATATCATCACAGAATATTGCTACCAGCATAGGGAGCTGGCAAACATTTGGCATGAGAGTGAGTGTACGCTTCGCGTAACAATGGTCAAACTCCCATATGAAAACATTTGGGATCGTGCACGATGGCACAATATCGTATCCCTCGCACGATTTGGTTCTTCGGTGTCGGGCGGCGCAAGCAATATGTCCGCCGGAGGTATTGGCGTGGGCTTTGATTTTGAAACCGGCAAGTGCAAGGACTTCGGTCTCCGCTTTCGTCGGTTCTCTTCGAATGGGGATATTTATTGTTATGAGCATCCAGACACTCATGTGAAGTGGAAGAATCTAATGCTTCCAAATTGGACGAAGGTTAGGCAGATGATTGATGACGTATGCCAGCAGGTCTCTTCGTTGGACTATATGGGAATGGATCTGATTATCACAGAGGATGGCGTGAAGATATGTGAAATCAACTCCCATCCGGCTATTGATGACGACCAGATTATGTGTCACCCGATTTTTCTGAATGACGATAACGCAGTTCGCTTCTTCGACTACCACGGTCTTTTCAAAGTCAATAATGAGGTCTTTTATGACATGTACATGAAGAGCCAGGTCGAAAACCAGTGAATTGTTTTGATATAGGGTCAAGGACTTAATTGCTTTTGCATGCTGATCGCTGATGATTGAAGGAGTAGATTATCGATGAAGCCCGAGTCAACAACAAATGGAGAAGCCCCCTTTTTTAGTATTATCATTCCCGCATATAATGCTAATAAATCATATCTTGCGCAATGCATTGATAGTGTGGTAAGACAGTCCTTTCCAATCATAGAGATTATTCTTGTAGACGATGGGAGCCGTCAGGACTTCAGTTTATTTTATGATGAGATTTCTGCTTCTGATGCAAGAATCAAGGTAATCCATCAAAAAAACAGAGGAGTATCTGCAGCCAGAAATAATGGGATCAAACATGCTTGCGCTCCATGGATTATGTTTTTGGATTCGGATGATTGGCTTGAACTGGATTCGTGTGAAAAGTTATATTCTTTTCTGTCTGTAAAAAGCTGTGATATTCTTCTGTTCGGGTATGTCAAGGAGTTCTCAAACGATCTTCAAGTCAGACAGAATACCGGTTTGGTTTCTAATACATTGTACAGCATGGATAATATCAGTGTGAAAGAAAGACTCTATCGCCGGGCAATGGGTACTCCAAACATTGGCAAAGACAGCTTAAGCACTATATACTATTCGACGGATAAAGTTTATTCGCGCGATTTTTTGATTAAAAACAATCTATGCTTTCCGGAAGGCTTACCAAAGAGTGAAGACAAGGTGTTTATTCTTCGTTGTTTTAAGAAAATGCATACGCTTTTATATCAAGATGAGCCATTATATCATTATCGAATCAATGAGCAGAGTGCAAGCAATAAGTATTCGCAGTTTGTTGATGAAGAGCGCAGAGTTCTTTCAAAATACTTGGAAGAGATAGCGAGGAGTATGGATTCTGAACTGGGGCGTATTTTGCAGGACCCCTCGTATGATACAGTCTATCAAGACTATATGCGCTTTGTTTTCGGGATCATTTCTGATGTTCTCTTCTCAAAGTATTATCATAAAGATTATCCGCATTCCCATAAGCAACGTGATTTGGAAGTGAGGACATTCCTCGAATCAGAACCTTTTCAATCATCGATCTCTTTCTTTAAATACAGTGATCTCAGCATTGGAGCCAAGGTAAAGAAATTTATGCTCTCCCATGGATTAACATCTTTATTCTGTCAAGGAAAAAAGGCATTGTATTATCTTAAGGGACAGATTAATCAGTAAGGTGTTTTAAGGTTTTGACGGAGGTCATTGATGTTAAGTTTATCTGATAATAGATACTCACGCATTACGATCGAAGGAGTGGATGACATCTATCATTTTTGCATTGCGTTGCTTCCAGTTCTATGCTTGCTAAAAGTCCCGGCCTTCAACATAAGCTTGGGGACAGTGCTATTGATAGCATTCATTCCTTATTCGGTTTTCAATATATTAAATGGATTAAAGTATGGTGCATCTAATATCTCTGCCTTGTTTTTTTTCGTATTTTACTTATATCTTTGTCTCCGGGCAGATGGAAGTCTTCCACATGCTGTTCTGTGTATTGCAACATTTATTCATCTTTGGGGAATCACATGTGGCGCTATCGATTCTGAAAAACTCAGAAAAAACATTGAAAGATATGCGATTATCAATAGCCTTTTGATTGTTTTACAGGTGATGATATACTACGGCGTCCATTATAAGGTTCAATTCCTGCCTCAGGCATTGTTTCATGAAGACTTTCAAAACAGCTATGTATTTCGGGAGACAACGGGATTATATCGACCATCCGCATTATTTTTGGAACCGTCTCATTTTTCGCAGTATTGCTGTTTCGCTTTGATTTCTACCCTGTTTCCAAAGAAAGAAAAGATTAATGTGAAAAGAGCTGGGTTAATTGCGTTGGGTTGCGTTTTGTCCACGTCGGGCATGGGCATTCTCATGACTGGTGTTATTTTTTGCTGGCGCGTGTTTTTTAGCCGAGCAAAGAAGGGAACCAAACTATACAAAGTAATCAAATGGTCTCCAGTTGTACTTATCGGCCTCCTTATATTGATTCAAATTCCATTTATTCAAACTGCTTTTCAGCGAGTTTTTTCAAATGTCGATGGGTATAACGCTGTGCACGGGAGAACTGGGCAATGGGAAAGAGCTGTTGGGTCAATGACTGGAACAACATTATGGTTTGGATATGGAAACAATGCAAAATATCCGTATTATTTGGCAGGTCTTGCTGATACGATTTATAAATATGGAATTATTGGGGCGTTCTTGGAGTTTGCTTGTTTTCTCTATTTAATGTTTAGGAAGTTCGACAGATATGTTTGGTGTTGCTGTGTCGTTTTCTTGGCACTGTTTTGTGTTGCCCATTTGACAAGTTTTTATTCCCAAATATTCTATTTTGGATTAGCTGTTGCAGAATCCGTGGCAACTAAAAATCATTCGGTGATATCAAGCTCTTTAGGAGGATACTCTATTGTCAGAGCCAATCAGCAATTCTGAGTTGAAGCAAATTGAATTCAGTATTTTATCCGATGTCGCTGCGTTTTGTGATAGTCATAGTATTCAGTATTTTTTAGTATGCGGGACAGCTCTTGGCGCTGTTCGCCACAATGGCTTTATTCCGTGGGACGATGATGTGGACATCGGTATGCCACGTCCAGATTATGAACGTTTTTTATCTGAGTATCCGTCGGAAACATACCGCCTGATCCACGCAGGAGTCAATTCAAACTATCCATATGCTTTTGCAAAGGTCTGTGATCCGAAAACCGTTTTGATCGAAAAGATTGCCCATCCATGCGATTTAGGCATCTACATCGATATCTTTCCGATTGATGGGTTGCCTAAGAAAGAAGCAGAGCAGAAAAAGCATTTGAGCCGGATCAACTGGGATTTGCGGATCCTATCTTGGAAAAGAATATCCAGGACGCAAAAAGTTGGATTCCTGCACAAGCTGATTCAAATTGTTGCAAAAATGTCGTTGGCTTTTGTTCCAGTTTCAGCCTTGGTTGCTAAAGTGGACAAGGACGTTCGTCTTTACCCATACGAACGTTGCGAATATGTTGGTCATTTGACCACTGTGGCGACATGGGGAAGCGATATTAAACCCAAAAGTGTGTTCGAGCATCCTGTAAAGCACCAATTTGAGACTGAGGAGTTTTGGCTTCCAGGCAACTATGACGAATACCTCTGTCTCGAATATGGAGATTACATGACAATTCCACCGAAAGAGAAGCAGGTTTCCAAGCATGATTTCATTGCTTATTGGAGTGCCGAGGGCAAAGAATAAAAACGATTTTTGTTGGAGGGAAGCAGAAAACCATGAAAGCTTTTGTAATAGCCGGTGGGTTGCCGCAGATTGAACTGATAAAACAATTAAAAGCAAGAGGCATTACTACCGTTATGGCTGACGGAAACAACAATGCTCTTGCCAAGCCATACGCAGATGTTTTTTATCATATTCCCATCTTTGATATCAATGCGGTTTTGGACGTTGCTGTTAGAGAGAAGGTGGATTTTATTATTACTGTTTGTGCTGACCAAGTATTGCTTGTGGTTGCAGAAGTATCGGAAATGCTGGGTCTTCCATTCTATCTTGACTATAAAACAGCACAAAATGTATCGGACAAACTGAAAATGAAAGCTATTTTCAAAGCCAATGGTATTCCCACTTCAAATTATCTACAGTTAGAGAGCTTTGATTCGGAGGCCTTATCTGATCTCCGATTTCCAATGGTCGTCAAACCAGTGGATGCTTATAGCTCGAAGGGAGTTCGGCGTGCGGATAATATTACAGAATTGGAAAAGTTTTATAAAGAAGCCAAGCAGATAAGTCGCTGTGGTGGTGTTATTATTGAAGACTATTGCAAAGGTGAAGAAATAAGCGTAGACGCTTTTGTGACAAACGGAAAAGCTAAGATTCTATGCGTTTCCAACAGCGATAAAATATTGGACGAAGGACGTTTTGTGATTTTTCGCGGACGCTATCCCGCACATACATCCGACATCGTTCTGAAGAAGATTGAAATAATCGCGCAGAAAATCGCCGATGCGTTTGGCTTGGTTAATTGTCCGCTTCTTATTCAGATGATTGATAGGGGCGAAGATGTTTCTGTTCTTGAATTCTGTGCTAGAACTGGAGGGAACATGAAGTGGCTATTGATAAAGTATTCCTGCGGCGTCGATGTTATCAGCGCTGCAATTGATCTGTCTTTGGGAATAGAGCCGCAAATTGAGCCAAAGCTTACAGAAAACGCTATTGTCGTGAATGATTTTATTTACTGCAAGCCAGGAATATATTATAGATTGGAAGGCTTCGAGCAACTCAAAAAGCAGGGACTATTGAAGGAATATTTTGCTCTTCGCCCGTCTGGAATGAAAACAGTAGGCGTGAACAGTAGCAGCGATCGTATTGCCGGTATTACTATGACCGCTGATACAGTCGTTGAATTTAATAACATTCATCAAAAAGTTGTAGACACTGTAAGAATCCTTGATCCCGAAGGAAACGATATTATGCGACATGATCTTCTGCCTGATTTACAGTAGAAAAATGGTGAGAAATATGAGGGAAATATCTACAGATAAAGCCATAGAGATTCGCAGGGAGATATTAGAAGCATTCCATCAGTTTTGTAAAAAACACGGACTGAGGTATTCGCTTGCCTATGGAACTTTACTAGGGGCGGTCCGGCACAAGGGCATGATTCCGTGGGATGACGACATTGATTTGATTATGCCTCGGGAGGATTACGACAGGTTGGAAGCTATGTACAGCACTCATGATTGTGAAGACAGATATCAGTTTGTTAACCATAGAAATCATCCAGAGATTAAGACAAAAATCGGTTATTATATCGATTATTATACACTCATGGAGGTGGCGGGAAACATTAAGAAATATCATGGAATTCATGTAGACATATATCCGCTTGATATTCTTCCTGATGGAGAAAAGGAACGGATAAAGATTACAAAACAGCGAAAGCTATTGCATTGGCTAATACGTGCAAAAGATGTTCATCCAGAAGTGCTAAAAGGGAGACAACGATTAATCCGACAAATAGTTAAAGTTGCCTTCTTCCCGATCAATCAGGATAAGGTATTGGACCAATTAAATTTTCTGGCGAAAAGCTTTGCAGAAATACCGGAGCATCAGCGAAAAACAGTTTGTTGCTTATGTGAATCGGGAGCATTGCAGACATTTCCATATTCTGTGACAAAAGACTATATACTGTATGATTATGACGGAAAGCAGTACTATGGGTTTAAGCATTATGATGCACCATTAACGGCATGGTATGGAGATTATATGACGCCTCCTAGAGAAAAAGACCGCAAAAGGCCCGAACACAAATGGGTGCGGTATCTTTATAAGGAGTGAGATGGCATGAAAACACAATCAAGAGTCTTTGGGATTGTGATATCATATTTATCTACTATCGTCAGAACCCTATCCAAGCTTTTTCTTACTCCATTATACTTGAGAATTCTTGGGCTGGATGATTATGGGTTTTATCAATATGTATTCTCGATTGCCAGCTATGCTACGATTCTTGATTTTGGAATCAGCTCGGTTGTAAACACTTTTGCAATAAAGAATCGAGAAGAGGGAAACATAGAAGGCGTAGAAAACGTCATGTTTTATGCCTTTATGTTTTCGCTCGGCGCAGCATTGTTGATTGTTGTCTGCGGGTTAATTATTTCGATTTGTGCTCCATCAATATTCGGCGAAGCAGTTCTGCACCGCTTAGTTGTGGCAAGAATCATGCTGGGGTTCATTATCGCAGAGTTGTTATTATTGATGTTCCAGCATTTTTTTGAAGGCGTGATTTTGGCTGCTGAAAAATATGTGACGCTTAGATCGGTGGCGTTGGTTCAAATAATTTTACGCTGTGCCTTCACAATTCTTTTGTTATTTGGCAATATGGGGGTCCTCTCCATCGCAGTGGGTGATTTTATTGGTGTTGCACTTTGTCTGGCTTTTGAAGTGTTCTACTGTAAGGTAAAGCTAGGGCTAGTTATTAAATATCATTACAAGGATAAAGAATTGATTCTAAGCATCACAAAACTTTCCTTGGCATTATGCCTTCAATCGGTAGTTTCATATCTTAATTCATCAATAGATCAGTATATCCTTGGACGATCTTTAGGTACAGTTGCAGTAACCATTTATTCTGTCGCACTGACATTTTCGATTTTTTTTGATGAAATACCTACGGTCATTCAACGTCTTTACCTCCCTCAAGTTGTCAAATTGGTTGCTGCTAAAGCGGACGGGGAAGCTCTTACGGATTTTGTTATCCGACCCGGAAGATATCAATTTATGATGGTGGCAGGAGTCCTTGGCGGGTTTGTTTTGTTTGGTCAGCAGTTTATCGCCATGTGGAGCGGCAGTGAAACTCTTGATGCATGGAGGATTGCTTTGCTCTTAATGATTCCATCTGTATTACCTCTTATTCAAAATGTGTGCTTATCAATCCTGACGGCTATGAATAAGAGATTATTCAGAAGTTATGTGTTATGTGGGATTGCAGTAGCCAATCTTTTTTTAACAGTTTTCATGGTAAAGAAAATGGGCATCATGGGCGCACCTCTTGCTACATTTATTTCACTTATCATAGGAAACAATATTGCGATGAACTGGTATTATAAGAACCGTGTTGGAATTAATGTGAAAAGACTATTCTTAAGCATCTTTAATGGTATTCTGCCGTGTGCCATTGTGGCGACTTGCGTATGCAGCCCACTTTTACTGGTACCTCAAAAAGGTTGGATATGGTTCTTTTGTGAGTGCATCATTTTTTGCGCAGTGTATGCATTTCTTCTTTGGCTATGTGGAATCAACAAAGAGGAAAAGAGCCATATTGTCGCTCTATTCGATAGGGCAGGGAAACATAAACAATTATCTGTTTGATGTTGTGCATTAATCTGCTTTTGTTGTGAAGAACATCAAAATCTGGATTTCTATGATGACAATCAAATGGAAAACGGGAAAGAAGGAGTTTTTAACATGGGCCTGACGAGAAAACAATTTGATGTCCTTGCGGCATTGGCAACAAATCAATCTGCTCTTACTCAACGTGATCTGGAAAAGCTTACCGGCCATAGTTTGGGGACTATCAATCGTGTGGTGAAAGAATTAACCGAACTAGGATTTGTAACAGACGGCACAATTACAAGTAATGGGATTAATGCGCTTGAGCCGTATTGTGCTAAACGAGCGATTTTTATTGCTGCAGGATTTGGTACACGTCTCGTCCCGATTACATTTAATACGCCAAAGCCACTGGTGAGAGTTCATGGCATTCGTATTATTGACCGTTTGATTGATGCTTGCTTGGAAGCTGGGATTAATGAGATATTCATAGTTCGAGGATATCTTGGTGAATTGTTTGATCAACTTCTGTACAAGTATCCAATGATTAAATTTTTGGAGAATCCTGTATACAACGAGGCGAATAATATAAGTTCAGCTCTTGTGGCGCGCTATTTGCTTTCTAATGCATATGTTTTTGAAGCCGATCTGTTAATCAGTAATCCGAAAATCATAAAAAAATATCATTTCACGTCTGATTTTCTTGCCATCAAAAAAAAACGATCTGATGATTGGTGCTTTAGGGTTAAAGATGGTGTCATTATTGAAGAAAAGGTTGGAGGTTTAGGAGATGATATTTGGCAAATGGTTGGCATTTCATACTGGAATAATGCCGATGGTCATAAGCTTTCGCAAGATATCCAAGATGTATATCAATCTCCCGGTGGAAAAGAACGATATTGGGAGCAGGTTCCTTTGGTTTACAAAAAAGAACATTATTCGGTGGAAGTTCAAGAATGTTTTGATGAAGATATAGTTGAAATTGATACTTTCAGCGAACTTAAAGCCATTGATAAAACTTATGATGTGTGATGAAGAGGCAGAAAAATGACCAGAACAGCCGCTACAACTGAGAACAAGAGGAATCCTGTCGTTGAGATTTTGCGATTCGTTTTTTGTATTCTGATTATTAATTATCATTTCTTTTCTCATTATTAAATAAATATTGATTTTCCGAACATCTTCACAAGGAGCTACTTGGGAGATGAATTCTTTTTTATCATTTCAGGTTTCTATTTTTCTCAGGCGGCGAGTAACTTCGACGAGAGGGAAAACCCATTTATTTGGAATTTTCGACAGACAATCAAGCGTGTCAGAAAAATCTCGATCCCCTATTTCACAACATGGGTTATTTGTTTCTTTGGTGTAAGGTTTACGAATATAAAGATGGGAGGAACGAACAGGTTTTTTCTGTTTGATATGGCAAACAGCGTGTATGAGTTGCTATTCCTTGAGATGCTTGGATTTAAAAAAGGACTCTATAGCAATGATGTTGCATGGTTTTTTTCCGCACTATTGATTGCCTGTTTTATGATCGGTCCTTGGATTGCAAAGTATAAAAAAAGTTTTTCTTTATATTTTACTCCACTGATTGCCGTGTTTTCATATGGAATTTTGAGTTTAAATTTTGATTATCTATACGCTCCAGGTCGATTGATTGCAAATTCATTTATAATGAAAGGATTGATAAGAGCGGTTGCAGCTGTTTGCGTTGGCGTTTTTTTGAATGGAATCGTCAGGAGCGGAAATACACAGAACTATATTGAGCGCATCGGGAAAAAGTGCAAGGCCTTTATTGGCATTGCCGATTTATTTCTTTGGCTTATTGTTTTAACGTACATGGTGTACCCCTTCAAATCGCGCGCTGCCGAAACATGGATACAGTTTGATTATATTGAAGTTATTTTATTAGCAGCAGCACTACTACCCGTATTGTGTGATTTGTGGGGGAACGTTTTTTCCGAAAAGAGCGAAAGGATTGCATGTAAATTTGGGAGGTATGCTTTTTATGCATATTTTGGGCAAGCGGTTTTTTACTCTGTCGATAAACTTGTTTATTCCATGGAGGCAGGAGTCCTAACTAAGGCGCTCATTCTTAATCTATCTATTCCAATAATATCTATTATTCTTGCGACATTAACAACCAGAATACGTGAAAGCATTGTCAATAGCGCAAAAAAGCGGATTATTTAAACAAGACATACAATAATTTTTGCAGGAGAAAGACATGAAGGAAAAACAAACAAATGATGCACTAAAGCGGCAACTCTCACCTCTACACGTCTGGGCAATAGCATTTGGATGCGTGATTGGATGGGGCAGTTTCATTAATCCAGGGAAAAAATTCCTCAACACCTCCGGTGCGGCAGGAACAGCTATTGCTATGGTTCTCGGTGCGCTGGTGATGATTATCATCGCTTTTTCTTATGCATATATGGTGCCGAAATATCCGAAAGCCGGCGGTGAATTCACATTCACCAAGAACTGCTTCGGCAAGAACATGGCTTTTGTCTGTGGCTGGTTTTTGGTGGTCGCCTATTTGACTAATGTGCCGATGAATAGCACAGCTATCGGTTTGATTGTGGATGGATTGGATGGATCGGCCGATATTCTAAAGTTTGGTTTCCATTACTCCATAGCCGGCTTTGATATATATATGGGTGAGATGCTTCTAGCGTCAGCAATCCTTATTTTATTTGGTTATCTTAATATAATCGGAGTACAGAAGGCAGCGATTGTGCAGACTATGTTGTCTTCGCTCCTTGTCATATGCGTGTTCGCTCTCTTCGTGGCTGCCCTAGTAAGCTGTAAAGCGAAAGGCATCAATATGGAGCCAATTTGGGGATTCAATAAGGCAGCAGCTATGGCGGCAGAAGCGAACACAGAAGCCGTTAGGAATGAGTTCGCACACGCTGGTACGGCTGGAATTCTGTCTGCCATTCTTGCAACATTCGCTATTGCACCTTGGGCGTATGTTGGCTTCGATGCAATTCCCCAAGCTGCGGAGGAGTTCAATTTCAGCTTTAAAAAGGTTTCGTTCATAATGATTATCGCTATTGTGTTCGGTTGCTTTGTGTATACGAGTAATAACACGGTAGCGGCTGCGGCTCTCGAAAACTGGCCGGAGCGTGTCATGGCCGGTGAGTGGGTTGTTCTTGTGGCAGCGGAAGAACTGTTGGGACCCTTCGGAAAGGTTCTTGTTGGCCTTGGTGTATCCTGCGCTGTGCTTTCTGGTATCATGGGGTTCTACCTCGCATCTTCTCGTCTAATGTATTCCATGAGCCGTGATGGATACCTGCCTGAGTGGTTCGGCAGAGTTGATGGGAAGTATGGGACGCCCAAAAATGCAATGCTTTTCTGCATCATTGTCAGCCTCTCTGGTCCTATCCTTGGTCGTGAAGCTCTGGGTTGGTTCGTAGATATGAGCGCCATTGGTGCATCCATTGGTTACTTCTTTACAGCGGCGTCCACGTTGGTCATGCTGAAAAAAGACAATGACGGAACTGGTTTTCTTAAGATAATGGCGAGCACAGGCGTGGTATTCTCCATTATTTTTATAATCTTGCAACTGATTCCGATTCCTGGGCTGAACGGAGTTCACTTTGGTAAGGAAAGCTATATTATGTTGGTGATCTGGGCTTCAATAGGTGCCATGTTCTATGCCATGCAAAAAAAGCGTTTTACAGATAAAGAGTAAACATCTTTTTGCGATTGCCAGCTACGCATATCTCTGACACATAATGTGAACATATACATGACAGCAACTCAGTGTTAAGTAACACATAGGTGCTTTTTGAGGGGGATATACCATAGAACAATCCATTATAATGGTGTTAAGCAGATTCTGTTTCTAATGAAATGGTGTTTATCGTAAGTTTATACCCATCGAGACATTTCTTTGAACAGAACCATATTATTTTGACAACTCTGGTTTTTGTTATACTGTTTTTATGGAAGGAGTATTGCAAGAATTGGAGTTGTTTCTTATATGCAAGAAAAATATATTAAGTTTCCATAAGCAAGCATAGAGTTCAAAAAACATTTTAATCGAACAGAAAACGAACATAAATCTTGACAAATAATGAGATTAACTTTATAATCGTGTTCAGTTGCAAGTTATGATATAATAATGTTGAACCAAATTGTCAGATCGAAGCAAGCGGCTGACGTCTTTGCAACGATTGGTTATTTTTTTGTTAATAATTTGCAAAGCAGCAGAGATGTTACGTAAGGGGATTAATCATGAAAAAAAGTATTAGCATTGCATTGTCAATTTGTTGCATCTTCCTTTTGCTTGCTGGTTGCAGCAGCAGGGACGGTTCTATTTCAAATGTGTCAAACAGCGGGAAAGATCGCGTCGTAATTTATACTGCAGCTGAGGATGAACGCATCGCTTATTTGCAGGCAGACCTAGATAATAAGTTCCCTGGTGTGGAAATAGTTATTCAGTCGCTTGGCACTGGTCAGCTATTGTCAAAACTTCAGGCTGAAGGAATCAAAAGTGACTGCGATATTTTTTATGATTTAGAAGTTGTTAATGCGGAAATCATATTGAATGCCAACTCCGAGTTATTCGTTGACTTATCTACTTATGATTTTTCCATCTATGATACCTCCGTTACAGAATATACTAATCGTCATCACAAGTATGCCGTGAACGGTAAGACCGCTGGTGCTTTTTTGGTCAACACACGGATACTGGAGGAGAAGGGACTGCCTATTCCTGCTTCTTACGAAGACATGTTGAAGTCTGAGTATGAGGGGCTTATCTCGATGCCTTCGCCAAAAAGTTCTGGTACGGGTTATAGTTTTTACAACGGGATGATTACGATTCTGGGTGAGGAAGCTGGAATGAAGTACTTTGAGAAATTAAACACTAACATCAAGGAGTATACGACTTCCGGTTCAGCACCCGCAAAGGCTGCTGTGCGCGGTGACGTAGCCATAGCTTACGGTTTGCTTTGGCAATGTGTGAACTATGCTAATGAAAACGAAGGCATGACGGTCGTTGTTCCAGATCAGGGGTTGGCTTTTGACCTTTTTACCATGGGCATGATATCGGGTCATGAGACCAAAGGCAGCGTCAAGACTGTGTTTGATTATCTTTATTATGAGTTGAACAAGCCACAATGTGCACTGTTTAACCCAGATAAAATCTATGTTGATATGCCCGCTGCAGCAATCGCAAATTATCCAGTCAATTATGATGAGATTGCGATGAACGGCCTGTTTGATTTTCAGTACAAGCAAAATCTTCTGGATAAGTGGCAATATTGAATGGTTTTTCAACGAGAGGAAGGGAGGCAACCGCTCTCCCTCTTTTCTATTATATCCGGCATCTATTTACAATCATATTTGAGTAGGAAGGTGTGTTTTATGGCGGATGCTAAGTCGCCGGTGATTATTCGTTGTGAGCAAATCAATAAAAAATACAGGTCAAAAACTGTTTTGGAGGATATCTCCTTCTCAGTCAATCGTGGAGAATTTCTTTCCCTCCTTGGTCCGTCTGGCTGCGGCAAGACTACAATTCTTCGCATGCTAATCGGCATTGAAAAACCCAGCTCTGGACAAATTCTGAAGGATGGCGTGGATATCACCAATACAGCTCCAAAGGACAGAAATATTGGTATCGTGTTCCAGAACTACTCTTTGTTCCCGAACATGGATGTTTATCACAACATTTCTTATGCTCTTCAAAGCAGGAAGATGGAGAAGGACGAAATCGACAGGAAGGTGAAAGAAATCATCGAGACTGTTGGTCTTGAGGAACATATCTACAAGAAGCCAAAGCAGCTTTCTGGTGGTCAGCAGCAGCGCGTAGCTATTGCTAGGACGCTCGTCCTAAATCCCGATATCATTTTATTCGATGAACCGATGTCAGCGTTGGATGCAGAAATCAAAGTTGTTCTTCGTCAGCAACTTAAGGAAATCCAGAAAAAGTTAAAAATCACGATGATTTATGTTACTCATGATCAAGAGGAGGCATTTGCTCTTTCCGACCGGATTATGGTACTAAACGATCTGCGCATTGCTCAACTTGATACGCCTTACAATCTTTATCATCATCCTGCTAATTCCTTTGTTAAGCGGTTCATCGTTGATCATTTGGATCTTAAAGTCAAGAGCATTGAGGAGAGCATTGCTGAGGAGCGGGTGTAATGGAGAAAACGAGCACGCTGCCCCAAATTGGTAGAACAATAAAGCATGAATGGCTGAGAACAATTTCAATTGCCTGCATATTGCTTTTTGCAATCCTGCCGCTATTAACACTAGCTTTTAATGTTAATGGAACAGACTGGCGCTATATACTGAAAGACAAAAGTTTTTGGAATTCCATAAAGAATTCTTTGATTTACACAACAGCGTCCACTGTGATCACCACAGTGCTGGCTCTTGTTTCCGCATATCTGCTGGAAACGGCGACTCTGCGAAAAAAGAACCTTTATGTGATTGCACTGACAATAGGAATGCTTGTTCCGACTATCTCTATCGGGCTTGGTTTGCGCATTCTGTTTGGCACAAACGGCTTCATCGATCTTCTGTTTGGTTTAGCAATTGAAGTTCGTGGATTCCCAGGACTAATCATGGGTTCTGTGATAACGTCTTTCCCGGCGACATTCCTGATCCTCTATGATACCCTCCATTATGAAGATAAAGGACCTTATGATGCAGCGAGCATCATGGGAATTTCAAGGTTTAGCACATTCTTTAGGTTGACGATTCCTTATCTGAGGATTGCGTTGATATCAGCTTTCTTTGCCTGCTTCACTCTGGTTTTCTCCGACTACGGCATGCCGATGGAAATCGCAGGCAAGGTTAAGACGCTGCCGATGTATCTCTATGACCAGTTTATGTCTTCGTTTCAGTATGGGCGCGGGAGCATTGCCGGTTTTTGTTTGTTGATCCCTGCCATTGTCTCTTTCATCTTTGACTTGTTTTTCAAAGACCAGAGCAGCGGAAAACAGAACAGACTGATCAGAACAAATAGGGGCTTTAACAGGGTGGCGACCGTGATGATCATGGTGCTGTGCTTACTGTTGTTCCTGCCGCAGTTTGCGTTCATTACGCTGTCCTTTACAAAGTCTTTCCCGAATGACCTTTCCTTCACTTTCAAACACATCGCCAATATCTTCAGCAATACTTATGGCGTTGGTCTGACGGCATACATTTGGAACTCTCTGTCGCTTGCATTCCTGACTGCTTCTCTTGGCACTTGCTTTGCATATCTTCTAGGCTATCTGAGCGTGAGGAAGACTGGACGCATTGGAATTGTCGTTGATCTACTGGCATTAAGCACAATCGCTATACCTGGCCTTGTTCTTGGTATTGGTTACATCTTTCTGTTTAAAGGAACTAACGGCACATTCTATGGGACGATACTGATCCTCGTTGTGGTGAACATTTTTCACTTTCTTGGATCTCCTTATCTGCTTGCGAAGAATTGTCTGAGCAAAATCAACTCAGAATATGAAGTGATTGGTGAGACACTGGGCATCAGTAAGAGCAGGATCATAAAGAATGTCTTAATCCCTTCCTCCATATCCACATTAGTAGAGATGTTTTCATACTTCTTTCTGAACAGCATGATTACCATCTCAGCTGTGGCTTTTCTCTGCACCTATAATAATCAACCATTGTCTATTCTTATTACGACCTATGAAAAAAACAGCAACTATGAAATGCAGAGTGTTATCTCGCTCATCATCCTTTTCTTGAATGTGGTTGCCAGAGCCGTATTCATGTCAGTTGTCACATTGCTGAATCGGAGGGAAGATAAGGAGAAAGAGGGCGGTATCGGTTTGACCCGATATGAGTTTAATTTCTTGACCTATCTGGAGAAGCATGGGAAAGGTATATACAGTCAGCGGAAACTTGCGGATGATCTGACGATAGCATTATCCAATGCTGCTAAATTGATGCATGATCTCGCTGGTCATGACTATATCAATGAACTGGCTGATGGCAGCATTGAAATCAGTGAGAAGGGACTAAAGGCACTGGAACCGTACAGAGTGAGAAAAGCCATAATACTTGCCGCCGGATTTGGTCAGCGATTGGCTCCCGTTACATTGGATACGCCTAAGCCGTTGGTCAAGGTAAACGGAGTTCGGATTCTAGATACCCTGCTTGATGCGTTGGTAGCTAAGGGCATTACGAACATAACGATTGTGAGAGGATATAAGAAAGAGCAGTTCGATGAGCTGCTGGAGAAGTATCCTACGTTGCATTTCATTGATAACCCAGAATTCAATTTGGCGAATAATATCAGCTCGCTGGTTCACGCCATCGACTTGATCGACCGTTGCTACATCTGTGAGGCGGACCTATATATCAGTAATCCGGAGATTATCAACAAGTACGAGTATCAGACCAACTATCTCGGGGCAAAGGTCACAGAGACGGATGACTGGTGCTTCAAGAAACACAATGGCTATGCGACAAATTACCAAATGGGTGGGACAGACTGCTATCAGGCGTTCGGTATTTCTTACTGGAATGGCAAAGAGAGTGAGAAGCTGAAGGCTGATTTAAGAAAAGTGTATAGCATGCGGGGCGGTAAAGAAAACCTCTGGGAGCAGGTTCCTCTAAAAATCATGCGGAAGAACTATAGACTTGAAATCCGTAAATGCCACAAGTCCGATATTATAGAGATTGACAATTTCATCGAGCTGATCGCGGCTGATCCGAGTTACGCGAACTATCCTGGATATGAAGATTACAGCGGGAAATAGTGAAGATTGATGATTATTACTTGAAAAAGAGCTTGACTTTTTAATGTGTTATAGATTATAATCATGTGGCTATAGACAATATAGATTGTAAATTATGAGAATGTAAGGTTGATGAACACTAAACAGTTTCAATATGTGCTAACTTTAGCTCATGAAGGCTCCTTTTCAAAGGCCGCCGATGTTCTGAACATTACTCAGCCCAGTCTATCTCAATACATTAAAAAGATAGAGTGTGAGATAGGGCTAGAGCTTTTCGACCGAACATACGGTGACGTAAGGATAACCGATGCGGGGCGTGTGTATATTGAAGCTGGAAAGAGGATTCTCGACATTGAACATCAGATGGAAAACTCTTTCATAGATTTGGCAATTCAAAAAACAGGAAGTCTTATAATCGGAGCAGCCCCTTATCGTGCTGCATCTATGATGCCAACTATCGCAAGAGCATTTCAATCTCTTCATCCGGGCATTTATTTGGAGATACGGGAAGGCACCACGGCAGAGCTTGCAGAGGGGATGGAGCATGGCGAATATGATTTAGCCATTACTCTTTTGCCGATAGACAGGAGACTATTTGATTATATAAATGTTGTTAGTGAAGAATTGGTATTGGCGGTGCCGTTTGCACATTCCATGTTCAGCTCTATCGCTGTTCCGGAACGTAAATATCCAGCCATAGAACCGAAGGTTCTGGATGGACAAAAAATGGTTATGCTGACAGATGCCCAATTCATGCAGAAACAGCTGGCCAATCTGGCCCTCGACTATAAAATTGATTTGGGCGTTGCCGCGATCGTAAAGTCTTTGGAAGCGCAGATCGAGATGGTCAAGGCCGGCGTAGGCGTGGCTTTGATGCCAAGCGGGATCGAGCGGTTTTGTAAGCCTGGGGAAGTCACGTTCTATTCATTCGTTCCGGAATTGCCCAAACGTGAAGTGGTGGTCATGTGGAGAAAGGACAAGAAGCTGTCCAAGACGGCAGAAGAACTGAAAAACGTGATATGCAACATATCATGGTGATCCATTGTATTGACCATAGGCAAAAACATTAGCATGGTATATCCTGCCCAAGGCTTTTCGATTTTAACACGTTTTTTGTATGGCTGCATCTGCTGATCTTGCGTGACGACGGTCGGTTGAAGAGCAAAGAAATGGTAGTGGAAAGCGAAAAGAGGCGGCAAGTATATAGAACATCACAACTCCTGTAGGGAGAAGAAGAAGGAGGACCCCGAAACATGCCAGCTGCATTGACCTATCTGGCTATCATGCTCGTGGTAATCATCATCTGGTTCCTGTTGCTGAAAAGGCCGGTCTATGAGGCCGTTCTGATCAGCTTCATCATCCTGTTGACACTTACCAAAACCTGGGGCCATGTTGTGTCTTACATCAACACTGGTCTCAAAACCTCGTTGCTATACTCGATGACGGCGTTTTGCGCAATGTCCATATTGCTCACCAAGACAAAGGTCATCGACAGTGCGATTGCAGTTATTCTTGCCCTGTTGGGCCGGGTGACCGGAGGGGCGGGTTACGTTTCTGTCGTAGCCAGTTCTTTTATGGGCGCTCTGTCTGGTTCCGGTCCGGGGAACGTCATGGCCACTGGTTCCATTACCATTCCAGCCATGAAGAAATCTGGTTTTCCTGCAGAGCTTGCTGCCAACATCGAATCCAACGCATCCTACCTTGGCAACATGATCCCCCCCTCTGGCAACATCACGGCGGCCCTTGGTGCATTGACGGGCATGGTCGCCTATGGTGAAGGATATATCAGCCAAGCTGAGTTCTGGATCGTTCTTTGGGGCTGCAGTCTCTGGTTCATCCTCCAAAGATTGATCATGGTATTTGTCTTTTGCAAATGCTACAAGGTTGAGCCGATCGCAAAAGAGGATCTGCCGAGCCTGAAGGAGACCTTCAAGAAGGGCTGGCAGGGATTGCTGCTCCCCATCATCATCCTTTTGCCCTTCGTCTTGGACTACTTTTTCAAGTCCACGTTTTTCACCGCCCGCCTCGGTAAGGATGGCGCGAAATACATGAGCTCGTCGCTGTTGATCTTCATTGGCGGCCTTGCTTCCATTTATGCGGTGATCATCGCGAAGGACAAGAAGCAGTGCACACCGAATGCTATTGCCCGGATGTTCGCAGATGGGATTAAGACCATTGCGCCGGCAATTGGCGTATGCGTAATTGGATACATGATCGGCGCCATGTTTACCGATCTGGGCGTGACCGATGAAATGCTGACTTTCATGGAAGGCATGAACATGGGCAAGTTCGGCATCGTTGTGTTCATCTGCTTCATCACCTGCCTGCTCGGCATGGTGATCCCAGGGTCCTCCCTGGTGGTCATATTCGGACCTGTGTTCATCACCATCCTTGCTGCCAAGGGCGTGAATCCTGTTTTGGCCGCTGCTATGCTGCCCTGCATCTGTGGCGTCATGTGTGGCATCACACCGCCTTTGGGACTCGGCATGTATGCTGGCATGAGCCTTGCGGGTTCTGAGTTTGGGCCGACTTTCAAGAACAACCTGTGGTGGGTAGCCGCTCAGTTTGTGATGGAAGTCATCGTGTTGATGGGCTGGCTGCCGATCCTGGGGCTGTAAGGAGGAAACGATGATGAAGGATATATTGAAAAAGGTTTCGAATGTATTCAAGCTGATCTTTGGCTATGGGATCATGATTGTTCTATTTGCAGGCGGCCTGACTTTCTTCGGCTATTTGATCGCCTTGATCATCGGCGGCGAGACGGCCACGAGCATCTGCACTTGGATTTATAAGTCCTTCGTGCCTGTCATGATCAAAACATCCACTATTCTTATCCTCTTTGGCCTTTTGACCATGTATTTGGCTGGCGAAAAGGCGTTGACGCCTGGACGGAAAGCGGCGAAACACGAAGGAGAAAAGTAAAGTAGAAAAGGATCGGTATGGACGCTGGGAAGGGGAAAGTGCCGATCCTTTCTTTGAGACTTATTATAGGCAGATAATTATGGGATACATAGGAGAGAAGAACAAATCCGTTGCGTTCTTGAAAGACATTGACAGTGTTTGGAAGGCCGAAGTGCCTGGAGAAGTTATGGAGAGGGCGAAAAGAAGCCTTCTCGACTACCTTGCTGTGACCTGCGCTGGAGTGGAATTCCAGAGAGATAAGCTAAAAAGGTATTTGGACTTCGCCATGCCGGAGAAAGGCGAATTCAAAGCGATAGGCATGGGGGAAAACCTGGCTCTCAAGGAAGCAGTGTTCCTGAACGGACTGAACGGCCATGCCTTGGACTTCGACGACGGAACAAACAGCGGCATCATCCATTTGGGTTCTCCCGTTTTCTCTCTTTTGCTGCCGCTTTCCCAGCGATATGGGATAGGCATCGATGATATGCTGAAAGCGGCTGTCGTCGGGTATGAAGCCTCGTATACGATGGCTGTTTCCATCCAACCGGGGCATAAAGCAATGGGCTATCACGCGACCGGTACTTGTGGGACGCTGGGGGCCACGTTGGCTGCAAGCTATATGCTGGGTTTCTCTGAAGAGGAACGTTTCCAGGCGTTTGCCTGCGCATGCGTGGCGGCAAGCGGCATGTTGAAGGTGCTGGACGATGGGAGTGAGCTGAAGCCTTATAACGTGGCGAAGACGGCATTGCTCTCTTTGACGGCGCTTCAATTGGCTAAGAGCGGGTTCAAGGGGCATGCCGATCCGCTGGGTGGGCGTGGATTCCTTAAGATGATGACAGGAAAAGAGGATATCGAGATCAAGCCGGTGCTCCTCAACGGTACCTATGCGATCATGAAATCCTATACTAAACCCTATGCATCCTGCCGATATACGCACCCGGCCGTGGAAGCGGCTATACATCTGCGGGACAGAGTGAAGCCTGAGGATGTGGAGAGGGTCGAGATCCGCACCTACGATCTCGCTGTTTCTGGCCATGATCACACGGATATTCCCGGTAGTTACAGCGCAAAGATGAGCATTCCCTATGCTACAGCGGCTGGATTGATTTACGGAAAAGCCGGGCTTCAGGAATTCTCTGAGGAGGCTGTGAAGGGAAGCGAGATACTGAAACTGACAAAGAAAGTCAAAGTATCAGCGGATGAAGGGCTGAGCAAGGTTTTTCCCGGGATCCAAGCAGCTGTGGTCGCAGTAAAGACAGGAAACGGTCTATTTGAAGAGCGTGTAGATTTCCCAAAGGGTGAGCCGGAGAATCCGTTGACCGACGAAGAGTTCAAAAGTCGTTATGATGGATTGATGGCGTTTGCTGGAATCCTTCCCGAGGTAAGTGGGGCGATATTCGATACCGTATATGCAGCAGACGCAAAGGTGGCCGAACTATTGGCCGATCTGTAAGGAGCAAAGAGATGAACAAAGTGGACCTTATCCTCGGCACGATGACGTTTGGAGAGTCGGTGTTCGGCTCCGATGTGGAAGGGTTTATCCATGCGTTCCTGGACAACGGCGGTACAGAACTGGACACGGCGTATGTGTATAATGATGGCAAATGTGAAAGATTATTGGGCGAAGTGTTGCCGAATCTAGATCGTCCCTACAGGATCGCCACGAAGGTTAATCCCAGAGTCACTGGCAAACTGGATGCGGAAGCAGCCTATCTGCAAGTCAACGAAAGCCTGGCAAGAATGAAGCTGGATCGCGTGGACACCGTGTTTTTACACTTTCCTGACCCGGCAACACCCGTGGAATCTGTACTCTCCGCCATGGCCGACCTGCACGATCGGGGGAAGTTCAGAGAGCTCGGACTAAGCAATTTCCCCGCATGGATGGTGGCGGACGTCTGGCATGTGTGCGACAGACACGGTTGGGTGAAACCCACAGTATTTGAGGGCATTTACAATCCGCTGACCAGGAAAGCAGAGACAGAGCTGAACGATTGCCTGAACCATTTCGGTATGCGGTTCTCCGCCTATAATCCGCTGGCGGGGGGATTGTTGACGGGAAGATACGGTTCCTTTGGCGAAACGCCCACGGACGGACGATTCACGCATCGGCCGAACTATCAAAAACGGTATTGGAAGCAAAGCTTTTTCAATGCAGTCGAGATCATAAAAAGGGCGGCGGAAAAGCAGGGGATGACCACGGTCGAAGCAACTTACCGATGGCTTATGCATCATTCCATGTTGAACGGTGACCGAGGCGATGCTATCCTGATCGGAGCCTCCAAGCTAAGTCATCTGCAACAAAACATGGACACTGCAAAGGCCGGTCCCCTCCCAGGAAATGTGCTCGAAGCATTCGACCATGCCTGCTCAATCACAAAGGGAGACAGCCCGGAATACTTCACTCTATATACAGGAAAAGGAGCGTAGGAGGAAAATAGATAATGCTGGATCAAGCGAAAGTTTTTAGGACCTTGGAGGAAAACGGCATCACGTATTTTGCCGGCGTACCAGACAGTTATTTGAACGGATTCTGCAATTATGCTTTGGCAAACTGCGGCGACCGGAACGTGATCGCGGCGAATGAAGGAAACGCAGTGGCGCTGGCGGCCGGCCATTACCTTGCCACGGAGGAGATACCCCTCGTATATATGCAGAACAGCGGCGAAGGGAATGCAGTGAATCCTCTGGCAAGTTTAGTGGACCGGGGTGTCTATGCTATACCGATGCTGCTTCTCATCGGCTGGCGGGGCCAGGGTAACAGCGAACCGAATCACCCTCAGCATTGGCTCCAGGGAGAGATCACAACATCTCTTCTTGACATCCTGCATATCCCCTACAGCGTTCTCACCGATTCGGATGAAGCGTTTAAGACCGAGGTAGAGAAAGCCGTAGCCTATTGTCGAGAAACCAGAGGTGTATATGCTTTCGTAGCGCCCAAGGGCGTCATGGCCGATCCGGATAAACCCAACAACGTGGACGCGGTTTATCCCATGAGCCGGGAAGAGGCTATCGAAGTCATCCTCGATCACATGCCTGCCGACACTGTCTACTCTGCTACAACCGGCCGTGCGACGAGAGAGCTGTTTTTCCTTCGGGAAAAGAGAGGCGAAGGCAAGGAGCATGACTATCTAAACGTGGGATCGATGGGGCATGCATCCTCCGTAGCGCTGGGTATCGCTTTATCAAAGCCGGATCGGCATGTCGTCGCACTTGACGGTGATTCGGCGGCGATTATGCATATGGGGGCTATGACGATGGTATCCAAGATGGCCGCGCCAAACTATCTGCATGTTGTACTCAACAACGGCGCACATGAATCTGTCGGCGGCCAGCCTTCTGCAGGGCACCTGCTGGACTTTACTGCAATCGCGAAAGCGTGCGGGTATGAAACAGTGGGACATGCCGTGACAACAGAAGAAGAACTGGTTGCTGCCATCGAGAAGTTGAAGGATTGTGGAAGAGCAGCTTTCATCGACTGCCGCATTCATAAGGGCTTGTCCCGCAAGCTTCCGCCGATCGTCTTCGACCACAGAGAAGCGATCGATGCGCTCATCAAGGATTTGAACGTTTGTTTGATGCCTGTTGACGGGGCGAACAGATAGATGCTGCGGATGACCGCAAGAACAGGAAGACGACTGATCCAATCAGAGAAAGGAATAGATTATGAACAGCATGGAAAAAACAAGGGAATTCTTACGTTCCATCGGCCAGCCCGGAGGCGATGCGTATGACCTGCCAACAAGCAATAAACGGTTTGCTGACGGTGGTCAGTACCGTTTTGAGGTGCCAGGAATCCAAGGCCCCAAGGTCATGCAAGCCCTGCTGGAGGCCATTGACAGCTATGGCCTGTACTTGCACCGGGTGACGCAGACCCAAGGCATCATGCGTCTGACGGATGAGGACATAGCAAAGATGGTGGAGCTTGCCCATCAATACGAGACGGACTTGATCCTGGCCATCGGACCTCGTGCTACGACGGATACCTCCGCGTCCGTCCATACTGAAGAAGGGGTGCGCATGGGCTATCGTCTTCGTGGCCAGGAGCAGATCGTCCGTGCTATCGAGGACGTAAAGCGGGCGGCTCGTCTTGGGTGCCGTGGCTTTCTGGTCTATGATGAAGGCTGCCTGTGGGTATTGAACGAGATGCGCAAAGCTGGGGAGCTTCCGGCTGACTGCCACTTCAAAGTGTCTGCTCACGCAGGACATGGCAATCCCTGCGCAGCGAAGCTGCTGGAAACGATCGGTGCAGATTCTATCAACCCTGTACGTGACATCCAGCTTCAGATGCTGGCGGCCATGCGCCAGGCGGTGAACTGTCCCATCGACATCCATACAGAGAATCCTAAGTCCACCGGTGGTTTTATTCGTCACTATGAAGTTCCCGAAATGATCCGCATCGCTGCGCCGATCTATCTCAAGACCGGCGGGTCTGTGGCGCAGACCCATTCTTGGGACAGCACAGAGGATGATGCTAAGAAGAGGGCAAAACAGTGCTCTTTGGTCAAGAGGATGATCGATGAGTATTATCCTGAAGCCGTCTGGAGCCCGAAAGGCTCATTGACACAGGCAACCGTTTGATGTGTCTGCCCTTATCAGGGCAAAGGACCGAGTCTTGAAAGAAAGGATAAATTGAATGAGACATCATCGATACAATCCGGATTTCCAGTTTGTTGTGGAGCCCGAATCCTTCAACAAATATACCGATCGGGAACTGCTTCAGTATTGCCTGGGAGCAACCATGTATATGCCCGGCTATAAGGACTTTGCACCCAAGATCTTTTCGCATGCTATGCCTGGTTTGACCAGCATGGTTCTGTGCTGTGAAGATGCCTGCCCTGAGGAGCGGGTGCTGGAGGCGGAGGAGAACATCCATAAACTCTTGGACACCGTGACCAACGCTGTGGCGGATGGCACCCTGGATGCCGATTCGGTCCCGCTGATCTTTGTGCGGTGCCGGGATTTGGATCAGTTCAAGCACTTCGGCGCGGGTTTGACAAAGAATCAGGTAAAGAGCCTTTGCGGCATCAACTTTCCAAAGTTCAATGCCGAAAACGGATATGAATACTATTCATATCTGCGTGATCTCAACGAAAAATTCGGAGAAATCATCTATGGCATGCCCATCATCGAGGATAAGGAGGTCGCCTATAAGGAGACACGCATGTATGAATTGACCGGCATTAAGCGCATTTTGGACAAGTACAAAAACCTGGTGCTGCAAGTTCGCGTTGGTGCGACAGACTTCTCCTCTGTGTTCGGCGTGCGCCGCGGCGTGGGCTACTCCGTATACGATATAATGACCGTTCGGGAGTGTCTCAGCGATATCCTGAACATGTTCGGACGTGACAACGACTATGTCGTTTCCGGCCCGGTTTGGGAGTACTTTCGGGCGCCTAAGGAGCTGATGTTCGAAAAGCTGCCCCACTACGGCATCGAAGACTATCTGGCCACCCGGCAGCCGATCGTAAACAATGAGATCGATGGTTTGCTGCGGGAGGTCATCCTGGACAAGGCCAACGGTTTCGTGGGTCGTACCGTCATCCATCCCACTCATGTGAAATTCGTCAACGCCATGATGGCTGTGACCAAGGAGGAATATGACGATGCCTGTCAGATCCTCGGCACGAGCGGCGGCGTGATCAAAGGAGCTGGCGGGAACAAAATGAACGAGATCCGGCCGCACACAAACTGGGCCAAGAAGGTATACTATCGAGCGAAGGCTTATGGGGTGATCCGCGATGAAAGCGGACATGTGAAGCTGTTTGCTGTGAACGAATGAGGAAAATGGTGAAGGAGAGAAACATGATTGAGTTGGCCACGCCGATTAGCGAAGAGGTTGCGTCTCTCCTGCGCGTAGGTGACACCGTTGAGATCAGCGGGTATATCCTTTGCGGTCGCGACGCAGTCCTTCCAAAAGTGATGAAAATGATCGAAGAGGGGACGGTTGACGAATTGGGCGTCGATCTGCACGGTCAAGTCATATTCCACACCGCTGTCAGCCCGGCTGGGGTCGGACCGACCAGTTCTAACAAGCTGGAGATCGAAAGCAGCATCGAACCGCTCAGTAAAGCGGGCATCAAGCTGCATCTGGGAAAGGGCGAGTTACATGCGGAAACGATTGCCGCTTTAGGCCGGTACAACGCTGTGTACGCAATTATCCCGCCTGTCACGGCCCTGCTGGGAGCGAAGACGACGGAACGCAAGGTCATAGCGTTCCCTGAATTGGGAATGGAAGCGTTGCACTTGATCAGGGTCGAAAAGTATCCCGCCATCATCGGCGCAGCACACGGGAGGAGCATCTATGATTAAGAACTATGAGGAGATCGTTGCTCTTGTGAGAGATACGTTGGTGAAAGCTGGCTCCACGTTCTGTCCGGATAAAAAAGCAGCCTACAAGAAGGCGATGGAAGCAGAGAGGAATGAGAAAGCAAAGTGGGTCCTGGAACAGGTTCTTGCCAATGCGGAAATTGCTGAAAAGAACCGCAGCCCCTTATGCGATGACACCGGGATCCCTCATCTGGTGTTGGAAATAGGTGAAGATTGTCCTGTAACCGGCAGGATGTTGGATGCAATTAAAGAGGGCGTCGCGCAGGGGCTAAGGATGCTTCCTGGAAGACCGATGGGCATCATGGGCGATGATAGTCATCGTATCGATCAGTCCGGAGGCCTGGATTCTGACCCGGCGGGTGTGGCGCCTGCGCCGATCCTTCTTCGCCGTTGCGAAGATAATGTGGTGAGGCTGCACATTCTGATGTTTGGCGGCGGTCCGGCGATCCGGGGAAAGACCTACCGCGTATTTCACAAGCATAATACGAAGGTAGTGCTGGATGAGATCGTTAATTGGGCTACTGAAAGTGTAGCTCAGCTGGGATGCTCTCCCTGCACTCTGGCTATAGGTGTTGGACGGAGCCATTTCGAAGCGTCCAGCTTGATGCTTCAAGCGCAGATCGATGGGAATTATGAAGCACAAAGCGAAATGGAAGCGGAAATCACCCGTCGCGTCAATGAGGCAAATATCGGACCGCTGGGCCTCGGCGGAGATACAAGTGTTATTGCTACGTTCATGAAGGTAGGACCGCAGCGGGCATCTGGGGTGCGCATCGTCTGTGTCCGCCCAGCCTGCTGCTTTGAGCCGAGAGTGGCAAGCGTAGAATTTTAATATGCATTCTGTTGCTCAAAAAGAATGACAGAGAAACAACTCATTCGCAGAGAAAAATATACCACGACCATTGGTTTGTCTCCAATGGTCGTGAATTTATATACCCATATGAATACCATCCAAATTAACTATAAATTAATCAAATGGTATGTAACAGAGAGAATTATCAAACACGCTATGCTAGGACGATTCCCAAAATCTCTTTGTTGAGGGCTTTAGCGCGCAGGACTTGCGCATCGACCAGATCCACGCGGGATTTACCTCTCTCTTCCACAAGTACGATGCCCGTATAGTCGGCAAGCTTCTTGACGGCTTCTGCGTTATCAATGATGTTGCCTATGACGGGGATTGTATCCTCCGTGTAGGAGGCAAGCTTTTGGGCGATGTCGTTGCTGCCGGTAGAGACAATACAGACAGAGCGATCGCCGATACGGGATAGGAGGCTTTGAGCCGTAGCTTGTGCGGTGGCCTCAAAGTTGCCCGTTGGTTCACCCTCCAGCTTGCGGATGGTTTTATCAAACCATACCTTCTTAGTGCGAGGTAGGACGCCGATCAAGGGGAAGGAATAGCGATTCATGACTTCATTTTGGTTCTGGATGATTCCGCCAAACAAACCTTTTATCAGGGCATAGCAGCATCCGAGCGCGATGCCGATCAGGCCTCCAAGAATACCATACTTAATGGCGCGCTTCGCCATGTTTCGCAAACTTGGTCTATTCTTCGCATAGTTAATTTTTGCGTTCTGCAATGCTCTCTGCGCTGAATCAAATGCTGCTGAAGCGTCTGCTACAGCCTCTTCTTCCGACGTATCATTTTGAATGGCTTGATATGATGCAGTTGCATCCAGCAAAGCTTTTTCCGCTTTGGTCAAACTATCCTCATAGGAAGCATGGCTTTTGCTCATGCTTGGATCTATTTCATATCCGACATATGTTGCAAGTGTTATAATCTCATGCTTGGGAAGGATCTCGTTTCCTCGAGCCGTCATGGTTTGAAACAGATGGTTGACGACCTTTTCTGCCACTTGCGAATCATCATAATAGACATTGATTTCAACGATATAGTCATTGTTGCTTTGAACAGAGATCAGCTCTTCTAAATACTGCATCGGGGCAACGATGCCCATGATGGAACGAACTTGAGCCATGGTTTCAGCATCAAAAGGACACATCTCGGCATAGGCTTTAACGATGCCGATACGGGGATCTGATGCTTTCACCGCTAACTCTGGGGCAACGACGTAGTCCGTATCCACTGCAAAACGAAGACGTGCCACGCCGCGATGGAAGGGATCCATACCGTAGTAGATGCTGTTCTCCATATATTCCTGCAATTGCAGGACTGTCCGTTCGGCGCGCTCCACCTTCTGTATCGCACCGGGGATCTTCACTTCATTGTGAAAAGTTAAAGCACTCTGCATCTTAGCGAGATTGCTTTCGGCGGCTGCCATCTTTTTTTCGGCAGCTTCGACGTCCTCTTGCGTCACTTTGGGCTGCGTCTTGGCAACGGAGTAGGCGCCGTATACGCCGCCCAGGAATCCGAGAATCAGCACCAAACAAAGGATGGTTTTGAATGCTCTCAGCATCATCGCCAGCAGATCGGAGATGCGTACAGTCATTTCAGTATCGTTCATCATTCAGCCCTCTCTCAAATGATAATTGATTATATCAACCTTTTTGACTATATACAACAATAAACGATCTTTGTAATAAAAAGTTCATGGAGCTTTAAGCTTTTGCGACGACAGCATATTGCTCAAACAATAAACGCCCTGCTTTCCACTATTTTAAGAGAGCAGGGCATTTGTGTATCGGGAAAGATTCATTCCTTTCCAAACAGTACCTGCTGAAGCAGGATCTTGTTCTTCTCAATCTCCGGCAGGATGGAGTATGCGCCGTCATACAGTATCTCGCTGTAGGCATCGTCGAAGGGCAGACGGACCGTAGCCACAACGAGATCGTTGGAAACCGCGAGCTCATACCCGATGCCGGAGATGGTGGCCCAATCCATGTTGGTGCGGATGCAGTCGAAAATCACGGTGAAGAGCGGGAACAGGTAATCCCTATCGAAGTTGTCCGTAAGATACCAGAACGTGTCGTTGATGAGAGCCAGCTGTTTTTCGGCCCGACCTATATCCCCCTTGTCGTCGGAGACCCGGTCCGACAGATAGCAGATCGCCTGGCTGCCGCTCAGCCGATGGTCGCCGGCGGAGAGAGTTGAGCCGGTCTTTTCGTTGATATAGGCCGCTTCCGCTTCGGTCAGGGTGGCAGGGACGCCCTTCACGGTATCCGCCAGTTTAGCCAGTTCCTCCGTGCCGGTGTACACATAGCTTTGGACGCCTAGATCGAAGCAGTCGTTGATAGTGTTGATTAGCAGGCCGATGCCGCCTGTAGCATAGATGCCGCCGACACGCTTCCATCCGTATTCATGGGTGGGCAGGAGCATATCCCGGGGCAAAGCCACGATGGAGAACTTTTGTTCCAATTGGTTGTAGGACACCAGGAAGATCATATCCGTCTGCCGGGGCTCCGAATCGATCTTCCCCTGCTGGACTACCACCGCAATGGTGATGGTGTACTTGTCGATCTTGGCTTGCTCATAGATGGGTACATCCTGGATCTCACCGGTCTCATAGTAATCGATATCGGTCCGAAGGGCTTCGGCAAAGAGCTCAGCGGATGGCGTCGCCAACGTGGCGGCGGAGTCCTGCTGCGGCTTCTCTACGGTGGGCACCAGATTCTGCCGGATGCGGCTCCATAGGCTGGCACCGTAGATGACGCCGATCAGCACCAGCACCAGGACGATGGCCAGGATGACCAAAGCGATCGTTAATCCACGCTTATTTTTTTTAGGGGTATTCTGGGTTTCCATAGTATTCCTCGTGGGATACGTCAATTGGTTGTGGATTCATTCAGCAAAGTGTATTTTTCGGTAGGGATATCCTCTAAAGCCGGCGCATTACCTTCAGCGTCGAATTC
>Ga0247611_10002021_pt1 | contig 34357 bp, 29 predicted proteins | sample 177DNAGHGhighgp2_FD_192422 | JGI IMG/M metagenome (GOLD analysis project Ga0247611, IMG submission 192422) | Sheep rumen microbial communities from Palmerston North, Manawatu-Wanganui, New Zealand - 1770 DNA GHGhigh gp2 | ecosystem: Host-associated > Mammals > Digestive system > Stomach > Rumen... | reverse complement strand
GCTCAGGCAAGTTGAGACATCAAAAGACACTCATACGGCCAAAATCCACAAAGTAAAAATGAGAAACAAATCATATGAACAAAAAAAGAGACCGGCTAAAAAATGCTTTTTAGTCGGCCCCTTCTTTATACACACTGTATCATTTCTCGTTTTTATCCTTGGTGGCAGAATATACGATATTCAAGGCCTTTGCCTTACGAAGCTCCTGCTTCACATCGGTCACGATACCCATCTGTACGCCTTGGTCTATCTTGAGAGACATTTTCATGAGAGGCTTATCCTTCTCAAACATGCTCTCACGCTCAGAGATTACGAATTCACGGATAGCATCCGGCTCAGCAAAATACTCATTCAACTGAATACGGGGAGCTGCACCGTAAATGGCACGATACTGTTTTGAGGGAGGGCCGATGTAAATATGTGACACCAGCGACTTTCTCTCAAGTTTCTCTATTTCCGAACCTCCTGTAGGAGTCTTGACCTGAACCTTTACCTCAACATCACGCATTGATGTTACCATCATGAAGAAGAACAATACGGTAAAGATAAGGTCCGGAAGTGACGAAGTATTCAACTCCGGCATTTCCCTTTTTCCATTACTTCTGAATTTACTCATTGTGCAGTACCATATTGTTTAGGTTCAGCCTCTGAAATCTTGTTTGAGTACATACCCCTGACTATAGGCTGTTCGGTCTTGTCGTCCAACTGTGCGTACGGTCTGCCGAATGTCTTCTTAGCCCAGGCATCCCTCAACTCAGAATAAGCTTTGGAAAGCTCATGCTGAACCTGGAAATAAATCTGATAGTTAGTAGTACGGTCTGTCTGAAGTGAAATCACATGCTTAACGGTAGTGACTACCACTCCATAACCTTCAATGTCATAATCCTCCTTAACCGGAAGGTTAGGGTTATCATCGGGGTTCGCAATGAACTCCTTTGCCAAATCCTTAAGTTCCGAAATATCAATCACACGGTTTACAACACCGTTCTTGACATGAATCTCATTGTTCTTGTTGACCTGGACCGTCATTACGTTACGCTCCTTGATCTTCATCTCCTGCTCTATCTCATCCGGGTTCCATTCAGGAAGACGACGCGGCAGACCCGAGTCGGTGTCCATAGAAGTGGTCACCAGGAAGAATATCAACAGGATAAATGAGATATCTGCTGTCGAGGACTGATTTAATCCGGGAACTTTTCTCTTACCTTTTCCCATAACTACGGTTATTCAATTGTTCAGATTACCTTCTTGCCTTGAACAAACCGGTCATGGAAAGAAGTGCGCACAATAAAGCAACAATGAACAAAGCATAGATTGAGTAGAGGCATACATCTGCCAGAGTCAGATCCATCACGTCAGTATGCCACGTCTTTCCGTCTCCAAGCAGCAGTTTTGAAGAATCAGCAAGGAAATACGATGCTGCTACTACTGCGAATGTGAACAGGAATACCCAACCGGCAAAACCGGTTCTCTGCTGTCCTTTTGTTCTGGTCTTCATATTCCTGATAGAGGCAGCGATTCCGAATCCAAGAACGGTAACGATGCAGATGCCTACCAAAGTATAGAGCCAGATGAGCAGCAATCCCGTATATTGGGGATCAGTCAGGTTCTTCTGGTTGATGTATGTCTTATTTCCGTAACCTACGCCGAAGAACATAACAAGAACTACGGCAGAAATTACGAAGAGAATACCCAGAGCCCACGAAGAAGCCTTGATTTGTTTATTCTCGTTTTTCATAACAGGTTCTTATTACTTCTTGAACTTGAGATTGTACTTCATGATGATATCCAACAGAGATACTGAAGAATCCTCCATATCTGTGTTAAGAGCCTCAACCTTACTCAGGATGTAGTTGTAGAACACCTGGAGTATAAGAGCTACGATAATACCGAAGATAGTTGTGATAAGAGCCACCTTCATACCGCCGGCAACAACGTTAGGCGAAATATCACCAGCCTTCTGGATATCATCGAATGCCTGTACCATACCGATCACAGTTCCCAAGAATCCGAGTGAAGGAGACATGGCGATGAACAGTGTGATCCATGAGAGGTTCTTCTCAAGGTTTGAAGCCTGTACGCTTCCGTAAGAAACAACAGAACGCTCAACTACGTCAAGACCTTCGTCAATTCTCAACATACCCTGATAGCAGATTGAAGCCACAGGACCACGGGTGTCACGGCAAATAGCCTTTGCTCCCTCAACGTCACCTTTTTCAAGAGCAGCCTGAATATCCTCAAGGAGTTTCTTGCTGTTGATCTCTGAAAGGCTCAGGAAGATGATACGCTCAATGCAAAGAGCAAGACCGAAAATCATGGCGATGGCAACGAGTGACATAAAGCCTGCGCTACCTTCAATGAACTTAACCTTGATAGTCTTGTGCAGGCCCTTAGGAGCTTCCTCCTCTTCTACTGCAACGTCTGCAGCCTCAACTTCTTCAGCAGCAGTGGTTGAATCAGCTGCAACTGAATCGTTACCGGCAACCTCTGTAGCAGGTGCCTCTGTCCCTTGAGCATTGATTGTCTGGTTTACTCCGAAAGTAAGGAGTCCCATCATTGCAACGAATGCAAATACCTTTTTCATTTGAGATAATTTTTAGTTAGTTATATTACGTTTATAATTCCAAAGCATCAACAGGCGGAAAGACGGGGATTCGAACCCCGGATACGCTTTTGGCGTATACACGCTTTCCAGGCGTGCCTCTTCAACCACTCGAGCATCTTTCCCTTCAGGCACTATCTTCCCATAGCGTCCAAAACGGGTGCAAATTACAACATTTTTAATGAATATAGCAACCAAAGGTTATTAAAACATGTAAAAATCCCGTCATCTGCACTCTTATTTTGTTTACTTTTGTGACTGATAACGTTTCAAAGATAAGTTATTACCATCAAATAATGAAGTCTTCGTTCAGAATTTACAACATTCTCCGTCCTTTTGGCTGGCTTTACGGGCTCATCACCGGCATAAGAAACCGTCTTTATGACCTCGGAATCCTTAAAACCACCGGATTTCAGATGCCTGTCATCAGCATCGGAAACATCAGTGTAGGCGGAACCGGCAAGACTCCACATACTGAATACATAGCATCCCTACTCAAGGACAGATACAAGACTGCAGTGCTCAGCCGCGGGTACGGCCGTCACACAAAAGGTTTCTTCGTGTCCGATAACCGTTCGGACAGCGGACTTATAGGTGATGAGCCACTCCAGATAAAAACAAAATACCCCGACCTGGACGTAGCCGTCTGCGAAGACAGGGTTATGGGAATAAGGCGTCTATCTGAAATCTGTTCACCCGACGTGATTCTGCTGGATGATGCGTACCAGCACCGTAGCGTCACGCCTTCGCTGAACATACTGCTGATAAACAGTAACCGCAACATAATGCATGACGCCATGCTTCCGGCCGGCCGTCTGCGCGAGAGTGCACGCGGGCGCTCACGTGCAGATATAATAATAGTGAGCAAATGTCCTGACGGCCTGACAGATGATATTATGGACTCTATTGCACGTGACCTTAAAATGCGTCCGGAACAACAGGTCTATTTCACATCGGCAGAATATGGCGGGCTGTATCCCCTAGACGGAGTGTCCGCCCCTCCGCCATCAGACTGTCCCGTGCTTGCTGTTACCGGAATTGCCGACCCCGCCCCATTGCAGGCAGAACTGCAGTCCGGCCACAGCATGATAAGCATGCTCAATTATCCCGACCATCACGAATTCACCAGACGTGACATGGATAAGATTGAAGAGAGGCTTAAAGAGATGCCGTCCGGTACTGTAATAGTAACCACAGCAAAGGATGCGGCCAGACTTTCGGGTATGGAACTCAAGCCTGAACTTGCCTGCAGGATATTCATACTACCGGTAACTGTAAGGTTCCTCCGCCACGCAGAGAGGTTCAATCAGCAGATCCTGCAACACGTCCAATCATTCAAAAAACAGTAACAATCATATAAAATGGCCCAAAACAAACGTACTGAGATAGCCCGACTGGGAGAATTCGGACTGATAGACCATCTCACCAAGGACTTAAAGGCACAAAACTCATCCACCTTATACGCAGTAGGCGATGACTGCGCAGTACTGGATTATTCCGATAAGGACAAGGAAGTCCTGGTTACCACCGACATGCTGATGGAAGGAGTTCATTTTGACCTCACTTATGTTCCACTTAAACATCTGGGGTACAAATCCGCCATGGTCAACATTTCCGATATTTACGCTATGAACGGAACCCCCCGCCAGATGACGGTATCGATAGCACTGAGCAAACGCTTTTCGGTAGAGGACCTGGAGGATTTCTATGCCGGCCTACTGCTGGCATGCCAGCGTCACGGGGTGGATCTGGTAGGCGGAGACACCACATCGTCACTGACAGGACTGGCCATCAGCATAACCTGCATAGGTGAGGCTGAGAAGGGTAAGGCAGTATACCGCAACGGAGCCGGCCAGAACGACCTGATATGCGTATCGGGCAATCTGGGTGCCGCCTATATGGGCCTGCAGCTGTTGGAGCGTGAGAAGGCCGTATTCAACAGCACCCCGCATGATGCAAACGAGCCTTTCAGCCCTGACTTTGCAGGAAAGGAATACATACTGGAGCGCCAGCTCAAGCCCGAGGCCCGCGGCGATATAATCAAGGAGTTGCGTGAGGCCGGCATCCAGCCCACCGCCATGATGGACATATCCGACGGTCTGTCATCGGAACTCATACACATCTGCAAGCAGAGCGGTACCGGCTGCTGCGTATATCAGGAGCGCATCCCCATAGATTACCAGACCGCAGTCATGGCCGAGGAACTCAACATGGACGTCTACACCTGCGCCCTGAACGGCGGTGAGGACTACGAACTCCTCTTTACCGTACCCCTGACCGACCACGACAAGATCATCCAGCTCAAGGACGTCAAACTGATAGGTCACATGACAAAGCCCGAACTTGGCCGCCACTTGGTTACCAAATCCGGGCAGGAAGTCGAGTTGAAGGCCCAGGGGTGGACCAGCAACCTTTAAATACTTTTTTCAATATTCCAGACAAAGGCGCGCAGGCCGAGTTTCTCGGTAGCAACGTCCATTGCATGGAGTTTCTCCAGGACTATATCCACCTTGCTGTCATCAACCATGGTGATTATGCCCGAGCACATGGATGGCCAGGCGTGGTTGCCGTAGTGAGGCTCGCCCTTGACCGAACCCCTGCCCTGCAGCTGCTCCACCATGGAGAAGCCGCGGCAGTTGTTTGTGGTAAGCAAGTCAATGATACGCTCCGTATATGACTGGTCGAATGCTATAAATATTGCTTTCATATTGTATACTTTGGCGTTGGCGTTGGCATTGGCTTTGGCGTTGGCTTCCATCCGGCTCAAGAACAGCCAACGCCAATGCCAATGCCAACGTGTTTATTTAATGTTTTGCAGTCTTGTCATGAATGAACTGATCCTTGTTCTGTGCCCAGAAAGCAGCCAGCTCCAGCTGTTTGCGGTGCTTGCGGCGTGCCTTCTTTATTCCCGTGCTCTGGAATATGCAGTACAGCGTAGGTACAAGCACCAGGGTAAGGAGTGTTGAGACTGTCAGACCACCTATTACGGATATACCTAACGGACGCCACAGTGCCGAACCCTGTCCGTGGCTGAGAGCCATAGGAATCATACCCAAGATAGTGGTCATGGTAGTCATAAGCACAGGACGCAGACGGCTGCGGGCAGCAGTAACTGTAGCCGTAATGGCCGACATTCCGCGCTCGCGGCACAGACCAGTATAGTCAATGAGCACGATACCGTTCTTAACCACGATACCTATCAGCATTATGGCACCCAGCATACTCATCAGGTTGATGGATGTACCGGTAAGAGCCAGAGCAATCAGCACGCCGCTCAAGGCGAACGGGATTGAGAACATTATGATGAACGGCAGTGTCAGCGACTCAAACTGGGCGGCCATCACAATGAACACCAGCATTATGATAAGCAGAGCCAGGGTAGCCATATCGGCAAATGACTCCTGCTGGTCCTCATAGTCACCTGATATCTGTATGGTCACACCCTCAGGCAGATCCATCTTGTCAATCACGGCCTGACCGGCCTGCACCACATCGCTCAGGGCGGCACCGCCGGCAATCACGCAGGTAACGGTATTGATACGCTGACGGTCCTTACGCTGGATAGTAGGCGGAGTGAAAACCTCCTCCAGATGACCTACGTCACGAACGCGGACGGCACTCGAACCGCTTCCGTAAAGCAGTATGTTCTCAATGTCATCCAGCTGGGTACGGTACTCCGGAGCATAACGCACCTTTATATAATACTCCTCACCGTCCTCACGGAAATATGATGCGGTTGCACCATAGATACGGTTACGCAGGTATGTAGCGGCAGTGGAGAGATTCAGCCCATGCTGAGCCAGTTTCTCACGGTCAAACACCACCTCATACTCAGGCTGATAGTTGTCACGGCTGATATAGGCCTCTCCCACACCCGGCACTTGTTTCATGGCAGCCAGAAAATCTGCGGCCACCTTATCGGTCTCAGAAAAGTCATAACCGTAAATCTCAAATTCTGCAGCAGACTGACCGCCCATACTCATACCGCCGCCGGCAGTAACCATAAAGCGCTCAATCTCGGGACGTGCATTCAGGTCGGCACGCATCTCGGCCACGACCTGGTCCGATGATATGTTGCGCTCACCAAGTTCCTTGAGTGAAATAGTGAAAGATATGATGTGAGTACCGTTGGTCTGCATTGACGCAAAGGTGTTGTTCTCATCGGCAGCACCCACGCGGTAGTTACAGGTCACCAGGTCATCGGCATAACGTTTCATCCACAGGTCCGACAGTTCCTGAGCCACGCTGCGTGAGCGGTTGGTGTTGGTGTTGATAGGCATGTAGATGGTGGCCGATATTCGGGACTGCTCATCGGACGGGAAGAACTCGGACTTGAGGTTTCCGGCTGTGAACAGTGATGCCACAAACAGCACAATTGCAATAAGCACGACAGTCTTGCGGTGACGCACTGATACATTGATAAGACGTGAATACCAGTGGTCCAGACCGTCCAGCGCCTTCTGGATGGGGCGGTACAGGATGGTATGCAGGCGGCTGCCCTTCTTCTCCAGCTTAAGCATGCGTGAGCAGAGCATCGGGGTCAGTGTCAGTGACACCACCAGAGAGATGGCAATGATGATACACATCATCCAGCCCAGCTGCTTGAACATGACGCCGGCCATACCAGACATCATGGTCAGCGGGAAGAACACTGCGAATATGGTCATTGTGGAAGCCATAACCGATACGGCCACCTCATTGGTAGCGTGTATAGCGGCCTGTTTGGGGTTGGCGCCGCGCTCAATGTGGGTGGTGATGTTCTCCAATACCACAATGGTATCATCCACCACCATACCGATGGCAATGGTCAGCGAACTCAGAGATATGATATTGAGTGAGCCGTCGGTCACAAACAGATATATGAACGATGCAATAAGTGACAGCGGGATAGTTATGGCCACAACCATTGTAGCACGCCAGCGGCCTGTAAAGAAGTAAACCACCAGCACCACAAACAGCAGGGCGTAAAGGATAGTTTCGGCCAGAGAGTTTACGGTCTGTATGATATCCTCCGATCCGTCATGGATCATACCTATCTTGATATCGCTGGGCAGGTTCTTCTGCAGTGCCGGCAGAGCGGCGTTCACCTTACGGCAAATCTCCACAGTGTTGGCGCCGGTCTGCTTCTGGATAACCATCATGGCACCCTGCACGCCGTTGTTGTAAGACTCCTGGGCACGCTCCTGAGTGCGGTCCACAATCTCGGCCAGGTCACTCAGATAGACGTTACGACCGCCTATTGATGCCACCACCAGGTGAGCCATGTCACGCGGATCCTTGAACTCGCCGTCCACGCGCAGGGCGTAAGTCTCGTTACCGACATCCAGGTTACCGCCAGGGATACTGCGGTTCTCGGAGCCTATCATAGCGGCAATAGCCTCGATGGTCAGGTTGTAAGCCTCCAGTTTGGCGGGATCGCAATATACGTAAATCTCACGCTGCGGGGCACCGGTTACAGATACGGTACCCACACCCGGTATACGTGCCAGCGGGTTAACCACATTCTCATCCAGAATCTTGTACAGGGCGCTCTGGCTCTCACCGGCCTGAACGGAGAGCAGCATGATAGGCATCATACTGGTGTCAAACTTGAATATGATAGGCTGTCCGGCACCATCGGGCAGCGAGTTGGTAATCATGCTCAGTTTGTCACGCACATCATTTGTAAGGTCATCGATTGAATGGCCAAACTCAAACTCCAGCGTAATTACGGATACGTTCTCCGATGAACGTGATGTGATATGCTTTATGTGACTGCAGCTGTTAAGTGTATTCTCCAGCGGGCGGGTCACATTATTCTCTATATCCGATGCATTGGCACCGTTATAGTACGTAAACACCATGATGGTGTTGGACTCAATGTCGGGCAACTGGTCAATGGGCAGCTTGGAGTATGAGAACAAGCCGAACACCACCACTGCCACAAAACAGAGAGCGGTAAATATAGGTCTTTTGACCGATCCTTCGTATAGACTCATGGCAGCGTGCTGTTTACTTCTTAACTTCTACTTCCTTACCGTCAGAGAGTTTAGCCTGACCCTCAATAACCACCTGAGCTCCGTTGGGTACGCCCGATATCAGCTCATAGCGGTCACCAAGACGCTGGCCAAGCTCAACCTTGTTGTAAGATACCTTACCATTATTATATACATATACAAAACGGTCACCCGATCCTGCACGCTTCTCGATAGCCAGATCAGGAACAACCACATGGTTCAGGGTACCCATATTCAGCGTAGCGCGGGCAAACATACCGGGACGCAGTTTGAGGTCCTGGTTGGCCACGTTGACCTCGACCGGGAATGTATGAGTCATGGCATCCACAGTAGGATATATAAGTGACACCTTGCCTGTAAAAGTCTCGCCGGGATATGCATCCAGCTCAATCTTAACCTCATCGCCCTTCTTGACCTTTGAGTAATACTGCTCAGATACATTGATGGTCAGCTTTACGGGAGCAATCTTCTGCACCACCAGAATGGGCTGTCCGCCGTAAAGGTCACCGTTGTCATAGTTACGCGCGGTAACCACGCCGTCTATGGGGCTGGCCAGTTGAGTGTTTTCCTTAAGTGTCTTGAGTGACTTGCGGGCCACCTCAAGCTGCAGGTTCAGGTTATCCCACTCCGACTTGGAGACACCGCCCACCTTATATAATTGGTCTATACGGTTGAATTCGGTCTCCAGGTTCTTGAGTTGCATCTCCTGCTGGCTCAGTGTGGTCTCATCCATCTGTACCAGAATCTGGCCGCGACGTACATTATCGCCCACCTCAACGTTTATCTTGCTTATACGTGCCGGGGTTGCCGGAGCAATGTTGTTCTTGATCTCACCTACTATGGTAGCTGAGTATACCTGGATCTGGTCCACCGGCTCCTCAACCACCTTGGCCAGCTTGACCAGCGGCTTAGCGTTGGGATCAACCAATGGTGCCTGAACGGCTGTCTCTGACTTTTTCTGCCCGCAGGCTGCCATAATCAGCATGGAGCAGAGAGCGATTCCCGAAATTCTGAATGCTTTCATATTATCTTGTCTTTATTATTATAACCTTATTTATTATTGTCCGGGGCAGGAATACCCTCTTCATTGCCCAGCACCTTGTCCAGGTCTGCCTTGGCGGCAAGATAGTTGTATATGGACTGGCTGTATGTCAGTTTGGCCTGAGTAAGCTGCACCTCACTGTTGTTCAGCTCCAGTATGGTACCCTTGCCTATCTCATAGCGCTTACTGGCTATCTCACGGCCCTTCTCGGCCTGCTCTATGGCCTCGTGGTTGCTGGCCACCTGCTCGGCATTGGCCTTCATGTTGTCCACGTAACTGCGCACCTGCATACCCAACTGCTTCTCGGTATAGCCGATATTCTCACTCAGCTGGCTAATCTGCAACTTGGTGCTTTTCAGCTTGGTAAAGTTACCCATACGGAAAATAGGCACTGAAAGCGACAACACTATCGATGAGCTCTTGGCCCACTCATACTCGCCTATGTTAAAGTCCTTGTTGTAGAGAGACTGCAATGAATATGTACCGGCCAGCGCCAGAGTAGGCAGGAAATTCATTTTCTGCACTCTAAGACTCTGATTCAACATAGTCTCATTAATCTTGAGCTGGCGCATGCTGGTGTTGTTCTCAAGTGAGTAACTGTCTGATGCCAGAGCCTCAGCATAAAGACGGTCCTCATAATCCTCCAGACTGCCTTCAACCACAATCTCCGTCTCCGGGTCCATACCCATAAGAATCATCAGCTGGAGCTTGGCCAGCGTTACGGCGTTACGTGCCTGTATTACTGTAGGATTGAGTGAGCGCAACTGCACCTCGGCGCTTATCTTGTCATACTCACTGGTACCGCCCAACTCATATAATGACTTGACCACATTGAAATTCTTTTCGGCCTGCTCCAGGCTCTTGCACAGCACGTCATAACTGTCCTGCGCCAGAATAACCTGATAGTATGCCTTGGTAACCTGATTGACCAGATCCAGCTTGGAACTGCGGCTCTGCTCAACGGCGTTGGCCAGGTCTGTCTTGGTCAGATTCATGGTAGCATATACCGTAGGGGCAAACAACGGCAGACTCACCTGGAACTGCCCGTTCCAAGTACTGGTATTGTCCTGACCCATCTTGAAAGAAGATGTCCTGGTCTCTCCGGTTACAGGATCCGGCATGCTCAGTTTCATTACAGCAGCCAGGACAGTATACTGAACCGTACCGCTGAAATCGGCACTGGGAAGCAATGCCTGCCAGGCCTCATCCTTGCTTATCTTCTTGACCTCAATCTGCTGCTCGGCCACCTTGATGGTCGGGTTCTCACTCAAGGCAATCTTCAGGGCATCGTCAAGCGTGAGTTTCAGTGCACCGCCGGTTTCCTGAGCGTTGACGGCAACCGCAATCAGTGCAGCTGCAACCAGGAATCCTGCCCTTTTAAAAAAATCTCTCTTCATCATCTATTGTTTGATTTATACCTATACTTATCCAGTTTTTCCATACCCTTGGGGGTAGCTATACCCCTAAGCAGCACCACTATTGTTCCGTCTATCAGTTCATCGTAACGGAACTGGCCGCTCTCGGACTCCTTGTTGGCCATAGTGCCCATAGCGCTGAAAGATTTCATCAGCACATCCATGTTCAGGTCATCGCGGAACACCCCCTGTCTGACTCCCAATTCCATGAAACCGCGCATGCGGCATGCCATATCAGCCAAGTGCTCATGGAACAGTTTCTTAAGCTTGGGATACTTGTCCATATCTTCAAACTTATTGTGGTCCCTCTCGCGAGATTCGGCAATAAGCACCTCCAGATGCTTTATAAAGACGGTCAGGACATCCTCCTCACGGCCCATCTCATCGGCAATAATCTTTGACATGCGGGCTATGTGTCTTTTCATGCACTCCACAAGAAGCTCCTCCTTGCTGCCGAATATCTCATAGAGGGTACGTTTGGACACCGACAGCTCCTGTGCCACATCATCCATCCTGACCGACAGGTTACCGCACTTGAGAACTATCTCAGAGGTGGTCTCGATAGCCCTCTCGCGTATATCGTCCCTGTTTGTAGGATTGATAATCATTGATGCGTCCTTTGTTTCAGGCCGCAAAGTTACAAGAAAACTCCGCACGCCGTGCAGAGTTTCCCGACCAAAATGGCTTATTTAGCCATTTTTAGCATTTCAGAATGTATATACTATCTGAGCGCAAATGCCCAAAACAACCTGATTCTCATATTCCAACTATAAATAGTTAAATAGATTTATCTTTGTAACAACATCAGTACCAGCCTACTACTGGAGTATCAAAGTAACACGTGTAATAAGGAACATCACTCTTATGGTAAGTTATTTCTGACCATCCCCATGGAGTAGTCTCACCGTTTTCATAGAAATCAATACGGAACTTTCCTTCATAATTGACAATACCAGGATCAACAGTATATAAATGAACCCAATATTTATCAGAATAGCGGTAACCGTCAGCCTTGACAACGATAGAATCACGTATTTGCAATAATGAGGATATTATATTGACTGAATCATGATTGTATTCAGTCTCTTTGGTGAAATGGAATACGGACATTAAAGTATCTTTCAATACTGAAGTCGTTTTAATGTCATCTCCAACATATCTACCATTTTTTATACCCTGTAAAGTATCAGCAGCAAGAACCACCTGCCGCAAAGTGTAATTGACATAATCATTTGCCCAGGTTCTGGACAAGGCCTTCAACTCTTCTTCCGTGTCCCAATCATTGCCCCTGCAGGACATGACACATGCCAAACCGGCTATCAGCAAATATACAGTAAACTTTCTCATAACAATCAGAATAAATAACTGACACCTGTCCTTACACCAGGAATCAAACCAAACTTACTTGTAGAATACTCCGTGCCATGTCCAAGCTCTACATATACGCCAAGCCTGCTATCCCTCCTGCCAATCTTAGCCCTGAACCCGAGATAGGTAAGCTGAAAAGCCAGACCGTTCAATTCTACATTATATTCATCCAACCTTTTTGCCGTAATATTCCAATATTGGGATTTATCCCTGATCTCACCCCCAGCCAGCAACTGTGAATACATATCAAAATATGTGGTCTTAATTATATTGACCCTGAATCCAATAAGATAATCAACCTTACGAGCCGTCTCTTTTACAACATTCCCTGTAGTAATATCAATATCCTCAAAATCAACCATATGGAAACCAAGCATACCAAGCAGTGTCAATCTTTTAGTAAATCCTGAATCTGCCAGTTTATAAGAAAACTCGACAGACAAACTTGGATACAACCTGGAGCGGTAAGACTCAAGATAAATGTCATGCAATTGTTTGTCGCTATAATAGTTATGTGTAATTATTTGACCATCCTCTTCATATTCATAAGGTATCTCGAAATCTATTATATCCCTATCCGCACGGCAGTGTAATCCGGGCGATGATATGCCTGCGTTGATCTCAAGCCTATGCTGTTTATCTTGTGCATACGCTGTGCATGGAGTAATCAACACAAGCAACGTTGCTACACGTAACACATTTTGTAAATGCATAGTCTCCTATTTAAGATTAATCAATACCAACCCACTTCAGTTTTCGACCAATAAGGGTAATATATACTATCTCTGTCGTTGTTCTTTTTATAGGTTGTCTCTGACCAAGCCCATGGCATAGTCTTTCCGTTTTCATAGAAATCGACATGGAACTTGCCCTCATAATCAACAATACCCTCATCTATTGTAAACAGGTGTGCCCAATATTTCTTTGAAAATCTGTATCCATCAACTTTTACAATGAGTGAATCACGAATCTGGATGAAAAATGAGGTAACGTCAACTGAGTCATAATCAGGATATGTTGAACTGTATGTATTATGAATCTCCTTGTATAGAGTATCTTTCAATATTGCAGTTGATACAGACCACTTTTTTTCATATGAAGAATCTATACTGCTGATCTTTTGATCCAAGACAAGGTCTATATACTCCCTTGCCCAGCTCCTGGATAGATCTCTTAAATCTTCATCAGTATCCCAGACTCTTCCCTCACAGGCCGTGAAACCAATAAACGATAATACCGCTACTATGATATATAAAGTAAACCTTTTCATAACAGTCAGAATTTATAACTTACACCTGCTCTTATTCCCGGTATGAATACAAATAATTGACTTAGTGAGTATTCATACCCATAACCAAACTCTGTAACAAATCCCAGATTACTCTCTTTACCAAGATCCACTTGGAATCCAAGAAAAGTAACCTGATAATCTACCTTTTCTTCATGGCCATCCCCTATGAATTCATTGGCAATGGTCCAATATTCACAATCATTCCTAAAATCCTTACCTAAAAATGCTTGTGAGTACATACAAAAATGCGGTCTGTCAATAATACGCAGTCTCGCTCCCATAAGAAAGTCAAGCCTCAAAGCTGTCTCTTTCTTACTCTGTTTAGTGACAGGATCAAAGTTTTCAAAACCCACCATGTGATATCCAAGCATCCCTGCCAATGACAGTCGCTTAAAGAAACCTGTTTCTGCCAGTTTATAAGACAATTCGACTGAAATACTTGGATATAATGTTGATCGGTAAGACTCCAAATCGAAATATACCAATTGTTTCTCTTCGGGATAATGAAGACGGGGGCCATCAAGGTAAAAATCATACCTTTCATTTCCATCGGTTGCTGCATCCTTATCAGTCAGAGCATAGAGTCCTGGCGTTGAAATTCCAACATTAATCTCAAACTTCTTTTTCTCCTGCGCCCTTATCCCTGTTGGAATTAGTGTTGCAAACAATAGTACAATAGGCAATCTTTTAAGTAAATGCATAACGGTAATGCTAAAAACATTTTCAAAAATAAGAATTTCTTTTGAAGCATTCAAAATGTCAAACTTAACAACACACCAGCTTTCTTGATATTGTTGTATTTCTTGTAATCTGCTGATAGGTTATAATCAGCGTTTGTAGCATACTGCGCGAATGTTGGCACACACAGCAACAATAATAGAAATATTTTAACCAGTTTCATATCATTAGGGGTATGTTATTGTCCAACCTATATTATTACTCGTTTGGGGGATAAACCAAAGTCCAGTCACGGTCAATCATATCTTGTAATGTGACCTTAAACTCATGTTTAATAGGAAACTTTGATTTGAATTCTTCAAGAGTCATGGTGTCAAGGTCAATTGTATTGAAAATGCCCAAAAAAGTAGTATCAGGATAATCATACATCCAATTACCCCAGTGTTCAATGTCTCTTGATGAATGCGGTTTTATTCTAGTATCCCATAGTATTTCTTTATATTCATCCTTTGGCGTTTTATCTGGATGTATGATAATGCTATCTCTCAAAATAGATCTTCCATCACGTTTAACCATTATTTCTTCATCTGAATTATTAACAATAGTGAAACGCTGTTGAGGTGTGCAACTACTTAAATACAACGCTGAAATTATTAGCTCAAAACAGATATTCTTTTTCATAATCTTTATTTATACCGTGAATTCTAATTTAAAGTGCAACTTTTTCTAATTCATGACAATAAAGTTATCTATTATCTTATCGTCAACATCCCAATTGTTGCACTTTGAAATAGAATTCAGCTAATTAATTTCACTCAAATCATCATTTAGCTCAGGGATTATGGATAAGTCAATGTCCAATCAAGTTTGTTGAGCTCCCCGCCAGTGATGTCATACCGTTTTAGAACCTTGTAATCTCTCTTAATCTCCTCCCAAGAATACTTTTTCAATGTATCAGTGGAAAACAGGAAGAACATCAGAGTATCACTCTCATATGGGATCATTCCTTTTTTTATGTCCCTATGATTATAAGATGTTACAAAACCAGCTCTGCTATGAGGTTGAATATTTATTAGACTATAATCTTCCAATGTATCCAGTTTTAAAACAGTATCAGGATATAAAGGTCCATATTTCAAAGATATTGGGTAAAAAGAATAAGGGTAAAATGAAACCTCAATATCAGAATTGTTCACTAAACCTAAAACTTGTCTTCCACCCCAAGAATAACATGAGTCCAGAAGCATAGTCATAAACAATGAATAGATTATTTTATTTAAGTATTTCATAATTAATTATTTTAATTCCCCATGCATTAAGCGATGATATTCCTGTCTGGTAAAAACAGGAGCCACTAAAGGATAATAATCTCTTCCTTCATAAAAATTGGTGTAGTTAGACCAGTTAACAGAAGGATAATGTTCTTGGAAATACCTGCTTGCATTATTGTTGGCACGCAGCTCTGTCCAATGCCAGTCGTGAGTATTCCTATCCCCTAAATCATAACCTGTACGTGCACTGTTCAAGCTTGACCACCCTATAGTAAACAAGTAACTAGGACCATATCCTCTGCTGTCAATAGTATGTCCATACTCATGCATGAACAAAGGATGAGTAAGCACCCAGTCGTCAAAATCACCTGAAATTTCATCCTCAATATTTACATTGATATAGTTACCCAGAGTTACACCATTCTGAAAACTCATATTTTCTGTAGTCGCATAAGTGGCACCTGCCATAAAATCCACACGGTCAACTTGCCATGCAAGATTCCTTGCTTGACTATAGCCATGTCCAATGGTTGTTTGCAGGGATTCCCATGTGTGACGGCTGTAGGCTTGTCCAATACCTTCCCCAAAATCAGCATTCTCATCAATGTAGTAATTGCCGAGCATCATCTCCAGAGAATTAGTCAATGTGCTCCAATCGCCTTTAATAAGTCCCCTAGCCAAACCAGAAGTAGTACCAAGAGCCATCATACTTATGGACAAATAGGCATTTCCTGACATGTATGCTTGAAATGCGTCGCCTACAAATGGTATGCAAGGCGCAAGAGCCCATGTTGCACTTAATGCTGATCCTGTCAGAAAACCTTGCCCAAAATATTCACAGCCATCACCAAAAGACTTGATATCCCCACGGATTAAGTGAGCTAAAGTGTTGCCTATTCCAAATGTAACTGGATCAAAAAACGCCATCTCCCAAAACTCCCCATCAGGATCAGTATACTTGAGCGGATTGTTCAAACAGTATGAGTAGCGGTTGAAGTTCTGATGGTCAGTTGGAGCCTGCACGTGCGGGTCAGGACTGAGGAAACGGCCCAGCAGCGGGTCGTACATGCGGCCGTTCATGTTTATGAGGCCCAGCATTTCCAGATGCTCATGGCCGGTGTAGCCCCGGTCAAATGTCGGGTCAAACCAGTACGGCATAACAATCTCACGGTTGCCCCAAGCGTCATATCTGGCAATGTACGCGTAGTCACTCTCGTCTATCAGGGCGGTTATGCTGCCCAGATGGTCAGTCACCACCTTGGTGGTCTGTGATACGGGCTGGGCGTTGGGGCTGGTCTTTACTATATGCAGGGCCTCCAGACCGTTTGCACCATTCAGATAGTAGTAACGTAGCGTGTCGCTGCCCTCCACCTTCTCCTCATAGTCATCCCAGTAGAACTTTTCATAGAGTTTCTGGTATGTACGGTGCATCTCGCTGGACACCCTCCTTAGGTCCGGGCCGTAGTCTACGCTATAGCTGTAGAAATTATTCTCGTCAGTAGCCCAGACAGAACTCATCTTGTTCCAGTAGTTGAACCCAACATCCTGCACCTGCAGTGTGATGCGGCCGTCCGTGTTGTCCACCTCTGTCACCGCATGAGGCCGTGACGATGAGCCGTAGGTGTAACTGCCCATACCGGTCTTGGAGAGTAGTGTCACAGGGAAACAATCCTTTTGTGTCATTATTGTCAATTTTTCTTTCTCTTTAGAACAACAGTAACAATATCTTTTCTATAATATGACTTAAACTTTTTTGTTTTCTTTTTATATCCTTCTTTATCGAAAGAGAGAGAGGATTTAGGGCAGAAACCACCTACCATTGAATTATACTCAAAAAATCCAAGACTATCAGTATAAATGACTTCTCTTTCGGAACAATCGCAAGACACATTCTCTTTTACCAATACGCTATCAATTGGTAATCGGGTTTTGGAATCAATCACTACGCCTTGTATGTGTACAAGGCAATCACATGAAATAAATAGCGTACCAACGAACAATATAATAATTATTATTTTTATCTTTTTCATTTTAGGTTCATTTTAGGGGAAAGTTGTTCTTTTTTTTCCTAATAAATAATAATATCCAAGTCTTTTAAAGGCATAATAATTAGCTTCATATTCCAACGTTCCAGATGTTTTATATGAATTAAAGAAGCCATTTGTCATGTATTCTTTTGCTGTACGATAATAGAATTTAGCATTTCCAGTTTTACTTATTTGAGATAGATGGCCTGTTTCGTGTTTTAATAAATATCTGTCATATTCAATATCGCCTGTTAATTTTACGGAAACAGTTCGCCCTAACGTTATTCCATTACCACTTTTGAAAAGAATAGATCCCCTTCTATAAATTTGCCCATAGTCTTCCAATAAACCATATTTAGAGTCTGGTATAAATGTAGTTCCTAATGCTGCAATCCTCAATCCCACCATACCTGTGTTTAATGCTGCTCCCATAAAAGCTCCTTTCCACAAATAATTTGGATCTTGTTCCATAGCTGCCATCATAGCTCCTTCTGCAAGACCAGACGCTGCACCTTTCAGTGCGGAATGTCCTAATTCATACATTCCGTTCTTAAAAGAACCTCCTGCCACACCTGAGAAATCGCCTATTGCAGCACCTATGCCACCAGTTATTGCACCTCCAAATCCGCCCATTAACATACCTGTTGTCATATTGTACATAATATCGTTTATATTACCTCCCATAATGGCAGTCATTCCAGCACCATTAATCCCACCTGAAACCATACCGCCCATCATGCCACCAGCTACACTTGCAGTTATTGAACTTGCTCCGCCTGCTACAGCGGAAGTAGCGACACTTGCTCCAATTGCGGCACCTGCATATCCAGCAAGACCTCCCACTGCAATACCTGCATAAGTTTGCCAAGCATCATAATCCCATTTTGAAGGATTAAAAGTACCATTAACTGAAGAACCTCCCAAATATGCACCTATTACAACTGCTGGAATCCAAAACCATTCCCCATCCGGATCCGTATACTTGAGCGGATTATTCAGGCAGTATGAGTAGCGGTTGAAGTTCTGAGGGTCGGTCGGTGCCTGGATGTACGGGTCAGGACTGAGGAAACGGCCCAGCAGCGGGTCGTACATGCGGCCGTTCATGTTTATGAGGCCCAGCATTTCCAGATGCTCATGACCGGTGTAGCCGCGGTCAAACGTGAGGTCAAACCAGAACGGCATAACATTCTCACGGTTGCCCCAAGCGTCATATCTGGCAATGTACGCGTAGTCACTCTCGTCTATGAGGGCCGTTATGCTGCCCAGATGGTCAGTCACCACCTTGGTGGTCTGTGATACGGGCTGGGCGTTGGGGCTGGTCTTTACGATATGCAGGGCCTCCAGGCCGTTTGCGCCGTTCAGATAGTAGTAACGCAGCGTGTCACTGCCCTCCACCTTCTCCTCATAGTCATCCCAGTAGAACTTTTCATAGAGTTTCTGGTATGTACGGTGCATCTCGCTGGACACCCTCCTTAGGTCCGGACCGTAGTCTACGCTGTAGCTGTAGAAATTATTCTCATCAGTAGCCCAGACAGAACTCATCCTGTTCCAGTCATTGAACCCCACGTCCTGCACCTGCAGTGTGATGCTGCCATCCGTGTTGTCCACCTCTGTCACCGCATGAGGCCGTGACGATGAGCCGTAGGTGTAACTGCCCATACCGGTCTTGGAGAGTATGTTGCCGTTCTGGGCGTATGTCATAGTCATAATGGTTTGGTTATCCTCCTGTACCAATGTCAGCCGGTCCGCCGTATCGTATGTATACTGCTGCGGGTAGCCTCCACCCACAATGCCGCTTCTGTACATAAGGTTGCCGGTCTGTGGAGAGAACCCATAGTCCTCGGCCTGGTAGCTACAGTAACTCTGTCCCCACCGCTGTAGTGTTATTATGGAGTCAGGCAATCCGTAACCGTCAAGCGCTATGGTCCTGATGAAAGGATGATCAGTATCACCGTTCAATACAGTCTCGGTTGTTGTACGGCGGCCTGTATAGCCGGCACTGCTCCACCCAACTATACCGGGTCCCATGTCTATGCCGTTAAGGTTACCGTAAGGATCATAAAAGTAGCTGTACACCATGCCTCCTGGCAGGGTGCGCGATGCAATCAGCCCGTTAGAGCCGTAGGTGTAGCTCCTGCTCCTGGTAAACGCTGTCCCCTTGCTCATAGTCTCTTCGGTGACACGGCCTAAAGCATCATACGTGTAGTTCTTGCTCCATGTGCCGTTGCTCTCGCTTATAAGGCGCATCTGACCTGTTTCGCTGCTACCATAGGTGTAGTTGACGGTCTCACTGCCTGCCTTACGCTGTGTCACGCGGCCAAGGTAGTCATATTTTGTGACAAAAACAACTCCGCGTGCATCGGTTCTGCCTATCTCACGCCCCAGTGCGTCATAAGTGTATGTGGTGGTGCCCGCATCCGGGTCAGTCATGGAGCTGCGGTTGCCACGGTCATCATACTGGAATGTCCAGGTGGCACCGCCCGATGCCGTGGCCTTTATGCCGCCGTTTGAGGCGTAGGTGTTGGTTATTCCTGACACAGGGGCGGTGACACTCTTCACGTTTCCCCAGGCATCGTATGTGGTTGTGGTAGTGCGGCTGTTCTCAGAGACCGAAACCGTCCGATTCCCGTATTGGTAAGCGGTGTATGAGTTGCCGGGTGCCGTTTCGGTCAGCACCCTGCCGCGAGTATCGTAGGTATAGGTGTGGGTGAGTGTAAGGTCACCGCTGGTCTCGGTACGGCTGGTTGCAAGACCCTTGTTGTTGTAGGTGGTGGTGCTGGTAAGGCTAACGTTATCGGGACCAATGCTCTCAGTCTTAACTTCACGTCCCTGATTGTCATACCAGGTCTTGACCCAAGGGGTGGCGGTTCCCTGTGCAAGCAGGTAGTAACGTTTGGATGCGCTGTTGTTCCAGCCTCGGGTATAGATGGTGGAAGTTCCGTCAGGCCTGACGGTGCTGACCAATTGTCCCCATCCGTTGTAGAAATGGGTCACGGTGTTGCATACTGATGAGTTGATGCTGTCCTGCTCTGTCAGCACGTTACCCCACAGGTCATAGGTGTACTTCTGTACAGACGAGGCAGGGTCGGTATAAACCCTGGCAGGGAAACGCATTGTTTCATCATAACTGTAGTATGTGGTGCAGGCGGCCGTTATGCCGCTGCCGGTGCTCACCTGGCTGGTCAGGTTACCCCATACATCGTAGATATACTGCGTGGTGAGAGGCTTTGATGTACCGTAGTTGTCAACCTTGTCTGTAACAAGGCCTGTTGTGCTGTCGTATGTATAACTGGCCGTTATGCTGAAGGGTGACGCATCATCCTGATGCTTCTGCGCAGTAGTAACCGTCTGAGGGCGATAGGCTCCTCCGGCAAGTGCATAGTCAGAATATGTGATGGTACGGTACATGCCTGTACCATAGGTTGTGGTCTCAGACAGGGGGTAACCGTGAATGGTGTCATAAGCGCTTACAGTGGTAACGGTGTTACCGTCCATATCTCTTGCCACGGTCTGTGAGGGATAGGCAAAATAGCGTTTCTGTCCCTTGTCTGCTATGGTGAGGGTTGTCGTGTCCTGCGCATAGCTGCTGCCGACGGTGGTCTTGGAGTAGGTTACCTTTGGTATATAGAACGCAGTATTCCATTGTGTGACTCCGCTCTCAGAGATCACGCCTGTGGTGGTGCAGTTGGCTATGGTCTTGCTGAATCCCAGCAGGCCTCTGCCACGCAGGTGTGCCTTGAGTCCCTCATAAGTGTAGAGCGTGGTAAGTGAACCTGCCGCGCCATCATCTTGTGTAGTCTGCCTGACCACGTTGAGCGGTATTGTATATCTGGGAGCGGGATAGGGGTCATTACCGCCTCTGGTATAGACTGAAGGGTCCGTGAGTGTGGAATACGTTATGCCGATTGTGGCGCCATAATCGCCTGTTATGGAAGTAACATTGCCGCTCTGGGCGGTCAGGTTGCTGTTTTTGTATATACGCCATACGGGAGCGGAGTTCGAATTGGTCCCGTTTACGCAGTCATAACCGTAGTTGACCAACTCCGTTCGGCCGTCACCGTCAAAATCACCGGTGATGTATTTACTTGAATACATGTCACTTGATTGTTCTGATGTTGCCGAGTGTTTCTCCACAAGCGTGGCTCCAGTTGAATTCAGCCACTTGGTTATGACATAGTTAAATTCTCCCCATTCCTGTCCCCAAATGTTTGATTTCCTCTTATAGACCCCTTTGGTTATGATTATGTCAGACTTGCCGTCACTATCCATATCAACGACATTAACACTTAGTTTGTCATTGTCTTTATCTGTGAAGCTTTGATCTGAAATGACGCTCATGTTAAGTGCTAGCGTCTCATTGAAAGTACCATTTCCTTTGTTTAGAATGAAGTACCAATTGTTTGAGCCTTTAGTGTTCGAGAGGAAATCCATCAGTCCATCTCCATTATAATCGCCAGGAGTCAGCGAATGTGCATCCTTGAGGCTGGTGCCGGTACTTTTGTTCGCGTCGGAATAAGTGTTTGCAGAGATTCCGTTTCCTTGGTTCCAATAGATAGAATAGCCGCTATTGCATATTACTATGAGATCATTCAGGCCATTGCCGTTCATGTCAGATATGTATACATGCTGAGGTGCAGAACTCAAAGAAAGGGAGGTCTCTGTATCCATATCAAACAACGAATGTTCCAATTCGTTGCTACCGGAGATATAGTTTATGTTGTATTTCCATAAGTATAAAGGATAGCTGCCGTTCCTTTTAGTCTTTTCCATGAATACCACATCCGTTCTGCCGTCATTGTCAATATCTCCAGATGTAAAAAGGGGTTTACCGGTATTGTAAAGACTTGTAGCACCGCCGCCATCTCCAACAGAAAAGTTCTGCCCTAACACATATAATCCCAGGGCAGCAGTCGATCCTGACTGTACATAATATGGTATAATTAGTTCATTAATTCCATCACCATCTACATCAATGACCGACAATGCGTTAACATTACTTTTTATCCTTCCTGATTCAACACTTGGCGGTAATATAAAATTTGTCCCGGATATGTATTGTGATGTTCCCGATTGAGAAAGCGTCGAGTGATACATGTATATATATGTATAGTAGTCTTCCCCCCCATTGTTATTGGGCTCTCCGACTAATGCTATACCGGCAATATCGGACCGTCCGTCTCCGTTGAAGTCTCCTGCCATATATGATTGGTCCGCAAACGGGAATGAGACAAACGGGTTGATATTTGTCGGCTGATTAACAGTAAGTACTGAGGCTGTATAAGATATTGGTGGTAGATACGACCAATAGACCGTAGTTGGCGGAAGAGTCTGGTTCTGCGCGTTCTTTTCAGTAACGCTCGTCAGGCGTGAGAACTTGCAGGCCACGCCATCACCTGTAGTGTTGTAGTTTAGTGTATATGTACGGTATACGCTGCTACCGGTCATACCTGTGATGGAATGGAGTCTCCTTTTCATGCTTCCCCTTTTGCCGTCAATAATGACAGGTATGGAATCTGTCCGATCCTCGTTATATGTGAACTCAATTGTATTAGTCAGAGAGTTACTTTGATATGTATTGTTTCCATATCTAATCCTGTAAGGGTAGACACAAAGGTTTATTATATCATATTCATAGGTCATGTAATTGCCAGTGGGCTGTGAGACATAGCTCAGATACCATGAGTGTATTTTCTGTGCCCCGTAATCATCGGTGTATGACAGCCTTGAATGTGTGTCAGTATTAAGGTCGGGATTATATCCGTACCGATAGACCATGCCGTCGCGGCTTTGGACCTCATACCACGTGTTGTTTGCTGTTGATGTACATGTACCATGTGCTATGACACGGGTGAACGGGTCAGACTCAGGGTTGTAAACGGCACCATTCTGACCAGCTGTGCCAGAAGAGAGTATGAGACGCACCCCATCCAAGTAAAGCGCGTCATCAGCCAGGTATCTCATGCCCTTCGCTGCACCGTCGTGATAGATATCCTTGGGACCTCGCGTTATGGATGAGAGACCTGAAATATTGGCTCCGTAGCCGCACAGTCCGTTGCCTGCCTGGCTGTTATAGACGATGGAGAGCTGTGGCTGCAAGCCGCCCACTCCTTGAGGGACATCTATGGGTATGCTATAAGTAGCCCCGCCCGTAGCTGAAACGCCAAATGTACCACCCATGCCGCCTACCGGTTCCTGAGAGTAAGCTTTTAACGGCAATAGGCAGAATGCATATACTATTGCTGAACGTAGTGTTTTCATAACAGTCTTTTTAGTTCTTGATTACTTTCCAAACATTTGTTTCTCCGTCTATCATTATCACCAACAAATACATGCCATCGGCACACGAAGATAGGCTTATTTCATTTATGGCTGTGGGCTCAGCATTATAGTATACCACGTTACCTATATTACTATATACAGCAACCGATGCTTTCCCAACGGTTTCAAAACTGCTTATCTCCACCTTTAGTTCCCCTTCAGTTGGGTTTGGATAAATGGTTATGATATGATCTGTAAGGTTATGACGCCTTGAGTTATTGATACTGTCTGAACTGCTTTCTGTCCCGCGCAGCGATATGACCTGCATACTTGTGCGGTTGCCAGAAGCATCATAACTATATTGTATGCGGTCAGCATAGACTGCTGTAGCACACATGCCTAAAAACGAAGTGAACAGTATTAGCACTACCTTCCGGCTTATCTTCTTCATAATTAATTATTTGTTGGTAAAACAATGCCTATCAAAGTGCTAACTCATATTCTCCACAGTAGGAACTGCCGTCTGAAAGTGAAAAAGTCAGCTGATAGGAGCCTATATCAGTAGATACAGCAATCTGAAGAGTGCTGCCATTGCAACAGTTGCTCCACTGAGCGTTGTCACTGAGACGAGTAACTATACCGCTGATGGAGGTTATATTGTTATTACATATTATATAAACATAGCCATCCAGATAATAACAATCGGGTACAATTGAGCGCGGATGTAAGATATCCTTATCTTGAATTACTATAGGCTCACCCTCATCCGGCGGAGGGCAACTCGCATTGAGGTTAAAACAAGAGAAACAAGCGGTTAAAGCTAATAATACTAAAGTCCTTTTTTTCATAATAATGTAGTGTTTTATTTATGGCAAATATATCGGCATATTCATTCTTGTCCAAATTTTTTGCCTAATCATAATTGGACACGAGATAGGCGTAACTCACTACAAATAAGTCACTTGCATGGTATTGATTCAGAGAATTTTTGGACAAATCTAAGTCACTGATTATCAATGGTTTGCATAGATACCAATTGTAACTATTTGATTTTTAGAACCTTACACAGCTTACAATATAGCCTAAGGTCTGTTTCCTCAATTTTCAGAAGCGCCCTGTCCCTGGTCTTGTATATTGAATCATTTGAACAGTCCAGCAACGTTGCGATAGATTTAGCCGATAGACCTGCTATTAAAAATCTGAAAACGTTAACCTCTTTTTCGGAAAGACTGACGGAGCTGTCTGTTATGTCTTTCATGATCTGATTGTATAGTTCATTTAAATGGGCATCAATTCTTGCGGTATTATCCTTTGATGTGAATTCCTGTAAATGCTCCTCAACGATCTTGTAAAGGCGCTTGGCCTTTTCAGAGTTAGACATGAACTCATAATAGCGTGTCAGGACAAAATCTGTAGGTCCGAATTGCTGGTGAAACAGGGTTCTGACCTTCTGGCTTAACAATTCTATACTCTTATTTGCATCAAGTTCCTTAAGTGATTGCTCGTCCAGTTGTTGGTTGAGTTCTTTTATTTTTTTCTTATTTAGAAACTCTTTTGCAGAAAGGTCTTCTATCACCAGCAAATAATCTCTTTTTCTCTGTTCGGATCTGGCCCTGAAAATGATATAACCCATAATGGCAAGAAACATCAGGACTATCAGGAGTAGTGAAACAATTATCAGTCTTGATTTCCTCTGGTTGGCTAATAACAATTCTGTTTCTGATAAAGCCTTAAAGTAATCTTTCTGGGCACCCAGGATGGGCTGGTCCAGTAATTTATAGATATTCTGATTCTGTAGTTGGATTGACTTTCTATACTTATTATACGAAGATTCTATTTGACCTGATTGCTGGTCAATCAAAGATTCGTTGTACCATAATAATATTGAGTCTTGTATTGAGACAGCATTACTCCAGCTTTTATTCAAATAATAATCGGCTTGAGTTTTATTGCCTGTCATTATATAATACTTAGCTATCAATAATGACGTAAAGACATCAGAGTCTTGATAATCTGATATATCCAGATAACGTTCTATCTCATCTGTTGCATCTTTGGCATTAATGTTATGAATTGAACACAGCAAGAGTCTCTTTAGACTGGCTGTTAATAGTTTAGAGTCATTGTTATGTTGTGCCCACAGATATACTTCATTCATTGTTTCATGAGCATCTTCATATCTGAGTAAATGGATTTCACAACGACCTATGTCATATAAAGCGTATATCCGATGTATATCCTTACTGGCTTGATGATAATAATCCATGGCCAATCTGTAATATTGTTCCGCTCTATGAAAATCATATGAATTAAAAAAGACATCACCCAATTGGGTATATAGTAGCCCTATCCTGAAGTCATCATCAACCAAGTCTTTTAGCTGTTCTGCCTGTCCTAACGCAACAGCTGCTTGAGTATACTGTTGCAGTTCATTATAAATACAACCTAAAGTATAATAACTACGAAATTTCCTAACAGGGTCATTCTTTATGGAATAATAGCGCACCGCAATCATAATTATAGAGTCATTGGGTGCTTTGATATAATTCTTAAACAAAGACTCGCTATACAGCAGTGCATAACGGGCATTAAGAGAACAGTTATGAATAGATTCCGGGGCTATGCTGTCAATAAGTGCCAAAGCATGTTCAGGAGCATCATTCATGACTACCTCAGCGCTGTCCATAAGCGAAGTGACGGCTCTGCGCCCTTGCGCTTTACCGCCACTTACACCAATGCATCCGGACATACCGAACAGCATTGCTAATGAAATAATAACTATGCAAATACGAGAATTTACTAAATCTCTAATATGACAATCAGAACCTTGCATAGTTACAAAAAATTAGGATGGAACTAACGTGTTCCTATTTACTGAAATAGTACACCAGACCGGCGGTAAATCTGTTTAAATTAACGTCAAGCACCTGATAATTCTCTTTTACCCATTCGGTTTCACAGCGCATATATGATATGCTGCCCAACTCTGCTATTACTGCAAAATGGCGGTTCTTTTCAAAGCGGTGTTCCAATACAAACGGTGTAAAGGAAATCCTGTACATTCCGGTATTGAAGTTGCCGTACCAATAGTCCTGTTCTTCGCCATAATGAGCCCGGGTTGCATGATCAAAACCGGCAGTCAGCCTGGGCTCCAGTATGAAACCTCCGCCCAGATTCATCCGGCGTATCAGCGATATGTGTGCAGACAAAAGCCTGGCACGTGTATTATACCCATTGTCATTATTAAAATGCCCCTGATCATATGAATTCCTATGGTCCGTGTAAGGATAATAGATCAAGTCAGGATCAAACGTATCTCCTCTCTTGCTGTATTTGTACTTGGTCAGATTGCCTCCCAGGCCTACACCGAGCTCTATGGCAAACCTGGCGCCTTGTCCCTTGTCGCCGAACATGAATCCTGTTCCGACAGAAGCCTTCCAGTCTGAATTGTTCCTGTAGGGCTCTCGCCATTTAATGTCTCCACTTGTCCTTACCTGGACATAATCCCTATCGTTGGAGTCATATCCGTACTGACCGTTAAAGCCGTACGACCCGTCGGCAACCAGATAAAAACCTCTTTCCTGAGCAGACAATCCTGCAAATGACAGCATAGCTGTTACTGCAAACAAGCAAGCAATTCTTTTCTTCATAATAATACTATTGAGATTAATAAATGTAAGGTATTTATAGCCTATGTTATTCGGCCAGCAGGTCCTTGAGGAACGAGTCAAGTTCCTCATCCAGGCCTTGCATCAGGCTCTGGCTCAAGAGGGTGTTGTCCTCATCAAACAGCATGAGTTCGGCCACGGTCTCGCGGTCATCGTCCACCAGCACGAATGAGAACGGTTTCCAGATGGCCAGACTCTCCAGGGGCTGGACCTCATCTATATCCTTGAGGATGCGGCGCAGGGCCTTCTCCATCACCTCATAGAATATATCCTCGGGGATTTCGGCCAAGTCTGGGAGCTGTGTGGTAGCCAGGTCGCGGTCATCATCACTTACGGTTACCTCGCCCGTCTCACGGATGGGCATAATGTGGATATCGGTCACCACCGACTGTTCCTGCGGACGCTGAAACTCTTTCAATGCATCTACAATGAGTGCCTTGATTCCCTGGAATGATGATTCGCTCAGTCTCATAGCTGTATGTTGGTTATATTGTTTACAATCCCTGACCGTGACAGTTCTTGAACTTCTTGCCGCTTCCGCACGGGCACGGGTCGTTACGGCCCGGAGTCTTGTCTACGCGAATGGGCTCACGCACCTGCTGACGGGTATCGCGGGCGGCTGCCGCACGCTGGTTGGGATCACTCATATCGGTGCGGTTCTCCTGATACTGACGGCGCTGCTGACGGTTCTGGGCAGGAGCCTCACGAACCTGATTGGGATCGGGCTCCGGAATCTGGCCGCGCATCAGTATGGATACGGTCTGGTCATTCATCTTGTTGACCATATTGTCAAACAGGGTCACAGACTCCAGCTTGAATATCAGCAACGGGTCTTTCTGCTCATAGCTGGCGTTCTGTACGGAGTGCTTCAGCTCATCCAGTTCACGCAGGTTCTCCTTCCAGCACTCATCGATGGTATGCAGCAGGATGGCTTTCTGGAAAGCTGTCACTACGCTCTTTCCCTCGCTGTCATATGCCTCCTTAAGGTTGCACGGTATCTGATATACGCGACGGCCGTCGGTGATAGGAATCAGGATGTTCTCATAGCGGTCTCCCTGCTCCTCAAACACTCTCTTTATGACAGGATTAACTATCTGGGCCATTCGCTCGCACTTGCGCTTGAAATTGTCCATTGCGGCATTGAATATGCGCTCGGACACCTCATCCTGCTTCATCTTGGAAAACTCCTCGGCTGTAAACGGAAGCTCTATGGCCAGCACGCGGAATGCCTCCATCTGCAGGCTCTCATAGTCGGCGCAGTTCTCGACTGCTCCGGCGGAGCGGTCCCAGATCATATTGGCTATATCCATACCTATGCGCTCACCAATCAGGGCGTGACGGCGCTTCTCATAGATTACGGTACGCTGCTTGTTCATCACGTCATCGTACTCCAGCAGGCGCTTACGGATACCGAAATGGTTCTCCTCAACTTTCTTCTGTGCCTGCTCTATGCGCTTGGTGATGAAACTGTTCTCAATCATCTCGTCCTCCTGCAGACCCAGCTTGTCCATAAGCGGAGCTATACGGTCTGATCCGAACAGACGCATCAGGTTATCCTCAAGTGAGATAAAGAATACCGATGAACCCGGATCACCCTGACGGCCTGCACGACCACGCAGCTGACGGTCCACACGGCGGCTCTCATGACGCTCCGTACCTACTATGGCAAGACCGCCTGCGGCACGAACCTCGGGCGACAGCTTGATATCGGTACCACGACCTGCCATGTTGGTGGCAATGGTAACTATGCTCTTCTGACCGGCCTTGGCCACGATATCGGCCTCTTTCTGGTGCAGTTTGGCGTTCAACACGTTATGCTCTATCTTACGCATGGTAAGCATTCGGCTCAACTGCTCGCTTATCTCGACCGATGTGGTACCAACCAATACCGGACGACCAGCCTCGACCAGTCGTACAATCTCCTCTATAACGGCCTTGTACTTCTCGCGCTTGGTCTTGTATATGCGGTCGTTCTGGTCTATACGGGCTATGGGCTTGTTGGTGGGGATTACCACCACATCCAGCTTGTAGATATCCCAGAACTCACCTGCCTCGGTCTCGGCCGTACCGGTCATACCGGCCAGCTTGTGGTACATGCGGAAGTAGTTCTGCAGGGTGATGGTGGCAAATGTCTGGGTAGCGGCCTCAATGTTGACGCGCTCCTTGGCCTCGACAGCCTGGTGCAGTCCGTCGCTCCAGCGGCGGCCCTCCATGATACGGCCGGTCTGCTCATCCACAATCTTTACCTTACCGTCCTCAGTCACTATATAATCAACATCGCGCTCAAACATGCAATAGGCCTTGAGCAGCTGGTTTATGGTATGTATGCGCTCGCTCTTGACGGCGTAGTTGGTAAGCAGCTCGTCTTTCTTGGCCAGGCGCTCCTCCTGAGTGAGGTCAGTCTCATTCTCCAGTTCAGAGAGCTGGCTTGCTATATCGGGCAGCACAAAGAACTCGGGGTCCTTGTTGGTGCCGCTTATCAGCTCCACGCCCTTATCGGTCAGGTCAACGCTGTTAAGTTTCTCATCTATCACAAAGTAGAGCGGCTCTACAGCCTCGGGCATACGCTTGTTCTGCTGCTCCATGTAGATCTCCTCGGTCTTCTGAAGGCCTACCTTGATACCCGGCTCACTCAGGAACTTTATCAGAGCCTTGTTCTTGGGCAGGGCCTTGAAGCTGCGGAAGAGTGAGAGGAATCCCTCGTTCACCTCATCCTGATTCTCGGAGTGCACCTTCTTGCGGGCATCGGCCAGATACTGTGTGGCCAGACGTTTCTGAGCCTCAAAGAGCTGCTCCACCTGGGGCCTGAGCTGCTCAAACTGCTGGTCATCGCCCTTGGGTACGGGACCTGATATGATAAGAGGTGTACGGGCATCATCAATGAGCACCGAGTCAACCTCATCCACGATTGCGTAGTTGTGTCCGCGCTGTACCAGTTCATTGGGATGGCCGGCCATATTGTCACGCAGATAGTCAAAACCGAACTCGTTGTTGGTTCCGAATGTGATATCGGCACGGTATGCGTTACGGCGGGCCTCTGAGTTGGGCTGATGCTTGTCGATGCAGTCAACAGAGAGTCCGTGGAACATATAGAGCGGACCCATCCACTCGGCATCACGCTTGGCCAGGTAATCGTTCACTGTCACAACGTGTACACCGTTGCCTGTCAGGGCGTTAAGGAATACCGGCAGGGTTGCCACAAGGGTCTTACCTTCACCGGTAGCCATCTCGGCAATCTTACCCTTGTGAAGTACCACACCACCGAACAACTGTACATCGTAATGGATCATGTTCCATACGGTATCGTTACCGCCGGCTACCCAGTGCTGCTGCCACAGGGCCTTGTCTCCGTCTATGACAACAAAGTCATGTGTGGCGGCCAGGTTGCGGTCAAAATCAGTTGCTGTCACCTCTACCTGAGCATTCTCGGTGAATCGGCGTGCTGTATCCTTTACTATTGCGAATACATCGGGCAGGACCTCGTCCAGAACCACCTCGTAGCGGTCCATGACCTCCTTCTCCAGTTTGTCTATCTGGTTGAACAGAGGCTCGCGCTCCTCAAGCTCGGTCTGCTCTACCTTGGCCTTAAGCTCTTCAATACGTTTTTTCTCAGGTATGACAAAATCTCGCACCTTCTGGCGTATCTGCTGTGTTGCGGCGCGCAGCTCATCATTGGAAAGTTTTTCATACTTAGGGTAAGCTGCCTTTATCTTCTCCACCCAAGGCTGAATCTCCTTGATATCACGGGTCTGCTTGTTTCCGAAAAGCTTTCCTATAAACTCGTTAAATCCCATTATGCGGTTTTATGATTGTTACTAATGCTTATAAGCACGCAAAATCCGTGCCGAAATGCAAAGATACTCTTTTTACTGCATTTTGTGCCATTTTTGTCGCATCATATTTATCAAGCACCGCAGGACATACGGTTTCAGCACCAGCAGCTACGGGCTATTACGGACCTTTCCGGACCCTAAACGGCGAACGCCTCCCTTTTAATTCCCTTCGGGACTTAACGGTCGTTGGACGAAGCGCCGTTCTTAACGGGATCCTCCAAGGCCCTCCACTTACGCCCTCCGCTAATGGTGCTGAAACCGTATGTCCTGCTCCTGCAACCGGATACCTTACCTGAATAATTAGGAATGAATCTACATAAGAATACACAAACTTGTGTTACACAAACCTGTATCAAGAATATAATAATACGGCTTCACTGCAACCAGCAGCGTAAAAAGCGCCCTGAAGCGCATGCTTGACAATGAGATTGTCTATCAGTCCGATAGCGGTTTCATGATTTATGACTGGTTCTTTGGTGACTGGCTTTCCTCCACATTCTGAGGAAATAGTACAATAGGGGTCAGACCCATTTTTGTATCATTTTTAAAAATTCTGCACAAAATTTGAATTGGCGTTTGAATAATATTACCTTTGTGCATCCTTACTCAAAGAATGCGCAATAGTTTCATACACAGCAATATTACCAATGCGCTCTCCTATATCTTAGGGGGGGGGTAATAACGACTTATTAATCAACATATTAGATACACACCGTACAGATTCCGTCCGGAGTCTGCGCGGTTTTTTGTGCGCCTACAACCCAAATTAATATTTATACAAAATGGAAACAAAAAAGAAAAAACAGTATGCAGCTCCCACGACCGATGTCGTAGAGCTCAGGACAGAGGGGCAGTTGCTCCAGATGTCAGGTGGTGATTATCCCGAGTGGTTTGACGGTGGTGATTTATTCTAAATTGGATTAAGTTATGAAAAAGATATTTGCAATACTTAGCACCATATTTGTGCTTGCAGCTTGTTCAGAGAGCAATCTTGCAGAAATAGAGAATCCCCAGCAGAATGAGAACGCATCATCACCCGTAACCTTCAACATCACAGTTCAGCAACAGGGCGAAACCAAGGCCCGCAAGACCGATTGGGCCACAGGTGACGTTATCTACATCATGTTCCGTGACATCAAGACTAAATATCTGACCATTACATACAACGGTTCCACTTGGACAGCTCAAGCCTATGATGGCACTAATACAGCCACCACATTTGAAGTGGCTGACTTCAGCTCGGTATCTTGGAAAATTTTAACCGCTGTACATTTCCCAGTTGCAGTAGATGCCTCTCTTAATTCCGAAACAGGTGTACTGACATTCCAGAAAGACGGCGATGACGTTAAGACCTACTATCTAGGGCAGACCGGCGCCGATTATACCCTTGACGGCGCCAACGTAAATCTTACCCTGTCGCTCCAGAAACCCTTTCACACGGTTATGTTCCATATCCCGGGTATTCAGGACAACGTGGATGACTATAAGCTTTACATAACCAAAGAATCTGTTAATTTAGACTACAATACATGGCGCAGTATCAATTCCGGCAATCCTTCATGTGAGGATATATTTAATGCTGCAGTTGACGGATTCCAGGGCGTAGCCGATGCCGATGGCGCCCTATTTGCCGCATATGTATATAACGGCATAGGCCTTGGCGAGGCTCAAAACTACACCTTCACCGTGAAGGGCCCCGTTCAGGAGTACACAATCAGCGGTAGTTTGACCCTGAACAACGGTTATCAGTACAACCTTCCGGCGCTGAACGATGCAAAGTGGGCACTTGGTTTCCGCGAGTACTTCCACCCATTCTCAGTCAGTAGCACAAAGACTGTTTACATCTCTCCGGGCAACCTGCAGTATCAGGCATCAACCAATACCTGGCGCTTTGCCGAGCATCAATGGGACTATGTGGGTAATGCCGCAGGTAATACTACCACGGGTGATGACCGGGCTACACAGACTGACTGGATAGACCTGTTCGCATGGGGAACAAGTGGATATGACGATCCAAGTTCTGATCATGATGAATACTACCATCCCTGGGACAATAGCGAGCCTGGATCAAAATACGGTCCTGGCTCTGTCTCTGGCTTTGATATCTCAGGAGACAATCTTACAGGTGAGCTTACCAAATATGACTGGGGTGTATTCAATGCCATTGGTGCATCTCCCGCCGGAACTTGGCGTACACTTACGGCTGACGAATGGCAATGGCTGCTGACTCCAAAAACGGGAGATCCAGATCCAGGCACTAACTGCCGCACATCATCTACTGTAAACGGTGTTGAAAATGCGCGTTACGCCAAAGCCTCCGTGAACGGCATTAATGGCCTCATTATATTCCCGGATAGCTATACCCACCCCGGTGGTGTGACACTGCCGTCAGGAATCAACACAGATGATGCCGCATATACAGTAAACACCTATACGGCAGCTGATTGGAGTGCTATTCAGGCCGCTGGAGCCATATTCCTCCCAGCTGCAGGGTATCGTTATTGGTATAAAGGGAGCGATTACAGAATTAATGGAGATAACACATATGGACATTATTGGACCCGCACTTGTGGATCCAATAATGGAAATGCCCAAGGCATCCGCTTTGATGATTCGAGTGTAAGTTCATATGAGGATCGGTCTAGATGGACTAGCATTTCTGTCCGCTTGGTCCACGACATAGACTAAAATAGTACAAAAGGGGCCTGTCCCCAATTGTATCATTTTTGAAGAGCTCGGTGTCATGCATCGGGCTCTTTTATTGTGGTCTCGGGAAAAATGATGAGGGTGACTAAAAAGTAGTCATCCTCTTTTTTTGTTTGACCAAAGACATCTTAGTTTTGTGGCCTGAATATAAAAAATAATGGCTATTCTTTTGAATATCAAAGGAATAGCCATTGTTGTTTGG